>FTEO01000824.1_pt1 | contig 62004 bp, 52 predicted proteins | sample 1640211 | NCBI WGS metagenome assembly FTEO01 (sample SAMEA3914816, study PRJEB12502) | metagenome | biome: forest; material: soil | place: USA | collected 2011-09-16 | depth 0.3 m | reverse complement strand
GCCCGTTCGATGCGGGCGCGAACTTCGGCTGACAGTGCGCTGATCGCGGGCAGGTCTGCAGGATCGAGCGCCGCGATCGATTTGCGGATGGTGCCGTCGCCGTCAACATCGGCAAGGAACCGCTCGAACGCGGCGGTCGTGAGCACGAAGCCGGGAGGGACTGCGATCCCCGCCTGAGTCAGCTCGCCCAGGCTTGCGCCTTTGCCGCCGACGGCCGCGCGGTCTTTCAGGGCCAGGGTAGCGAATGGCGCTACGAGCGGTGAGGTCACGGTCTTCAGTCCAGAATGGTGACGATGCCGCGGTCTCCGTCGACGCGTACGCGCTGGCCCGAGCGAATTCGCTTCGTCGCCTGACCGGTACCGACCACAGCCGGCATGCCGTACTCGCGGGCGACGATTGCCGCGTGCGACATCGTTCCACCAATGTCGGACACGGCAGCCTTGATCTTGTTGAAAAGTGGAGCCCAACTCGGAGCCGTCACCGGACACACGAGAATCTCGCCTTCGAGGATCTGTCCGATGTCGTTGACGCTCGTGAGCACGCGAGCCACACCTTCCACCACGCCGGGCGACGCCGCGAATCCGCGTAGCACGTTCGCGTCCTTCGGGTCTGGAACCCGCGACCAGGAATCCAGCGTCTCGGACGTGATGCCCCACAACATCTGTACGGCAGGATCTTCGAGCCGCTCCGGAATCGGACCCAGCGCCGGCGGCGCGTCCCATTCCTTGAGCTTCTCCACCAGCACCCGCCGCTTTGCGATAATGGGTCGCCAGTGCTGCGCGCCCGCGGGCTGCGACCCCGCCGCCCACGCAAGCAGCACATCCACCAGGGCCTGATCGACCTCGGTGTGATGCAGATGAAAGATGTCGTCGTCCTTTGCCAGGACGCCGGCCCGCACCAACAGGGCACCGAACTCGCGCACCTTGTTGAAGAACAGTGTGGTGAACCAGTGTTCGCAATAGAACTTGTGATCCTCGACGTACGGGAACACCGTGTGGCACAGGCCGAGCATCTGGTCGAACGCGCCGCGTTCGTCTTCCGAGCCCAACAGGGCACGATATTCGGCGATGATGCGGGCGCGCTCTTTCTGCAGCTGTTCCGTCGGCCGCTCCAGACTCTTGCCGGCCTTGATCTGCGCCACGTATTGGGGCAGCGCCGAGAACGGAACCGACAGATCGTCGTTCCAGCTGCGGTGATGGTGGTAGAAGCCGTCGCCGGTTGAGGTGTTGAACCAGGGGTCGCGCGCCTTATCGAGCTCTGCAATCCAACGCCTGCCGGGCTCACCGAGCGCGGCGATCGCCGCCAGGATCTCCTGAGGTCGGCCGTTGCCCCGGCCGTTCGCGGCGAACGGAGCGTCTACCCCGAGCTCCACCGCGCGTCGCGCGAGTCGCTTGAGCTCGTCGTCGGGACGAAACATCAGCACATCGATGCCGGCCACCATCCGCGCGACCATCTGGTCCGGGATCTCGGGAAACACCTTCTTGCAGAATTGGAAGAAAACCAGGTACGCCCCGTAGCCGAGCATCAGGAACTCGAAGTGGTGGTGCCACATCTTCGAGTAGCTTTCCACGCAGCGGTGATAGGCCTCACGCACGTAGTGATTCTGTGCGATGCCGCGGCCCTCGAACACGACTTCCGGGTCGTCGAACTCCGGCAGCGCGGGCACCTTGATCGCGCCGATCTCGCCGATGAGCTTCATGATCCGCTCGCGCCACTGGGCGTACAGCTTGTCCCAGTTCTCGTAGTAGTGCCCGGCGCGCTCCTGGAACACCTTCAGGCGCCGCTCGATCTGCGCGGGATCCGTAACGGGGTTGGCGGTGATGTAGACGCGCCCATTGATGATCCGGTGGTCGATTCCCAGGGCGGTAGGGAAGGCGAACACGCGGGTAGTCATCGCTCCCATGCCCGAATAGGGAACCTCCGCCGTGATCACATCGAACGCCGGCATGGGCTCGGGGAAATGCATGGAGTTGTAGAACCAGAACCTCTGGTCGTCCTCCGGGCGAAAGCGGGTGTAGTACGGATACATCGACTCCCAGCCTTCCGCTCCGGGGAGGGTGCGGATCTGGGAAGGCAGGGGGAAGGATCTTTTCTGCGTATCTGAGCTCATAGGCGTGCTTCCGTCCGCACTGCGCCTGCGTGGTTTGAGCGTACGGATACCGCCCGGCGCAGCGCTGCTCCATCCGCGCTGAAAGAGTGCTCCAATTGCGAAACAGCGCGCCGCCGAACGTCCGCTTGCTAGGACGCGGGCGGGCGCCGTCGAAATTCGCTGGGAGTCGCTCCGAAGCGCTCCCTGAACACACGTCCGAAATGAGAGGCGTTATTGAAACCGTGCAGAAATGCTATCTCCGTAACCGTGCGGCCGCGTTGGGAGGGATCGGACATCGCGCGCGCGCATTCCTCCAGTCGACGGCGCAGAATGTAGACGCCGATAGTCTCACCGTCGGACTCGAATAACTGGTGCAGACGCCGAGGCGAAAGGTGTACGGCTTCCGCGACGCGCCGCGGCGTGAGTGCCGGATCATGCAGGTGTGTCTCGATGCACGTTCGCACCTGCTCGCGGCGCGCGACGGCAACCGATGAATGCTCGGCGCCGGCGCCGGCGACGGATGCGTAGGCGCTCGCGATCAGATCGAGAAGTGCTTCGCTGAACCGCGGCGACAGATATCGGTCTTCGCCGCTGCGCCGTTGCTGCCAGAAACCGCAGAGCAGCGATGACATGAGGCTCGGCAGGCCTGCCTTGCCGGACATCGGCAGGCCGATGATGCTCTCCGGGTTTGCGAGGCGTCTCGCCAGATCGCGCTGCGGAATCGCGAGCACGAGCATCCGGTTCGGTTGCTGAAACGAGAGCTGGTAGGGGCGCGTGCTGTCGAGCAGGTGGAAGTCCCCGTAACGCAGGACGGACTCGCGCCCCTGCTGCCGCGTGACGCTGAAGCCGTCAAGTTGCAGGCACAGCATGTAGAGTGCCTCGCGGGCGCGTGCGACGTGCTGGCGCGAGTGGTGCACGATCGCCGGCTCTGAGCGGGCTTCCGCGAGACGGATGTCACCGACCTGCGTCCTCGTCAGCTGGCCTGCAAACGCGTGCCGGTCGAGCGGGTCGCTCACGAGCGGCGTGAACGCGTTTCCGGTCAGCTCGTTCCAGTAGTCGAGGCGTCGGTTTACCGGCACTTCGGACGTCGAGAACGATTCCAGCAAAGACATCAGTGTTCCCCTCTCATTGCAAAAAGCCGCCTCCGGCCCGAGATGGGCCAGCGCTTTTTGCGTACCGGGCAAAAGGCGTGGCTTTTGCCTGGCTCCCCGCTTGCGCGGCTAGTCAAGCCGAACCGCCTGCGCGATGCAAGACTGGGTCCGGCAGGGTCGCCGCCGGCTGCGGCTCACGCCCCTTCGCTCTAGGTCGAATACTATCTCCTTTTCGGTCGAGCCTGCCGAGGCCCCTCGGGAGCTTGATTGCCCACCCATTCCCGGAGGTTCCAAGCGTGAACGCCTCAATTGCCCCCGTACAGATCCCTTCACAACTGGAGCCTTCGGCTGCCGTGGCGAAGTTTCTAAAGCGTGCCCCTCGCCTGTTCATCGGAGGGGAGTGGGTGGAATCGAAGTCCAAGGAGCGCATTTCGGTGGTTGACCCGGCGACCGGGCGTGAGATCGCATCGGTCGCCGATGCGAATGCGGCTGATGTGGACCGCGCCGTTGCAGCAGCGCGCGCCGCGTTCGAAAAGGGCCCCTGGGCGGACATGCTGCCGGCCGACCGGCAGGCTCTGCTGTGGAAACTGTCGGATCTGATCGAAAAAAACATGGACGAACTGGCCGAGATCGAGAGCATCAACAACGGCAAGACCAAGTTCATGGCCACCGTCGTGGACGTGGCGGGAACCCGTGACTACTTCCGCTATATGGCCGGCTGGGCGACCAAACTCGAGGGATCCACCTTCGAGACCTCGATTCACGGCCCTCCTGGAGTGAAGTTCCATACGTACACGGCGCGCGAGCCTGTCGGCGTAGTGGCGCAGATCATCCCGTGGAATTTCCCGCTGTCGATGGCGTCCTGGAAGCTCGGACCCGCGCTGGCCACGGGCTGCACGGTCGTGCTGAAACCGGCAGAACAGACCCCGATGTCGGCTCTGCGCCTCGCGGAGCTCATCGCGGAGGCCGGCTTTCCTGCGGGCGTCGTCAACGTTCTCACCGGTCTGGGCGAAACCACCGGAGCCGCGCTCGTCTCCCACCCAGGGGTGGACAAAGTCGCCTTCACGGGCTCGACCGCGGTCGGCAAGCTGATCAACAAGTCCGCCACGGACACCCTGAAGCGCGTTTCGCTGGAACTGGGCGGCAAGTCCCCCGTGATCGTGATGCCCGACGCGGATATGAGTCAGGTCATCGGCGGCGCCGCCAACGCGATCTTCTTCAATGCCGGCCAGGTGTGCTGCGCCGGCACCCGACTGTTCGCCCACCGGAAGGTCTTTGACCAGGTGCTGGAAGGGGTGAGCGCGGCCGCACAGTCCATCAAGCTCGGGCCGGGGCTGGATCCGAAGACGCAGATGGGTCCGCTGGTGTCCCGTGAGCAGCAGGAACGGGTGCTCGGCTACATCGAGTCGGGCCGCAAGGAGGGAGCCAAAGTGATGACCGGCGGGGATGCGCCCGCCTCGCCGGGGTTCTACGTGAAACCAACCGTGCTCACGAGCGTGCGGCCCGACATGAAGGTGGTGCGCGAGGAGATCTTCGGACCGGTGCTCGTCGCGCAGCGTTTTGAGGATCTGGACGATATCGCTGCGCTGGCGAACGACACTCCCTTCGGGCTCGGCGCCAGCATCTGGTCGAAAGACATCAGTGCCGTGCAGCGGCTGATCCCGAAGATCCGGGCGGGGACGGTCTGGGTCAACTGCCACAATTTCGTCGATCCGAACATGCCCTTCGGCGGCTTCAAGCAATCGGGCTTCGGCCGCGAGCATGGGCGCGCGGGGGTCGAGATGTACACCGAGCTTAAATCGGTGTGCATCGCGGTCTAGAGCGACACTCGACGGCACCTGGCTCAGCGGCCACGCTCGGCCGGGCACCGATCAAGAAAAACGCACCCAGAACCTGGGTAGAGGGTCTATGCGCGGATCACGCCCGGAGGCGGCGAGCCTCATGGTTGTCTTGGTGGCAGGGTTGGCCGCGTGCGGCCCGCAGGAAGCGACTCTGCCGCCGCAGTCGCAGAATCCGCCGCCCCGCACGGCGGCTGCGGTGGACGCGGCGCGGATTTCCAACGCCGACGCCGAGCCCGGCAACTGGATGAGTTACGGCCGCACGTACGATGAGCAGCGCTTCAGCCCGCTGAAGCGGATCGATGCCGGCAACGTGGGTCAGTTGAGACTCGCGTGGCATGTCGATCTGGATGCGGCGCATCGCGCTCAGGAATCGACGCCGGTCGTGGTGGACGGCGTGATGTACATAACGACGGCTTGGAGCAAGGTCCTGGCACTCGATGCAGCCACCGGCAAGCCACTGTGGACGTTCGATCCCGCGGTGCCCGCTCCCGCCGGCTTCAAGGCCTGCTGTGACGTCTCGAACCGCGGCGTCGCGGTCTGGAACGGGCAGGTGTACGTCGGCACGGTCGACGGCCGTCTCATCGCTCTCGATGCGGTGACCGGCAAGCCGGTGTGGTCGATCAACACCGTCGATGAGTCGAAGTCCTACACGATCACCGGAGCCCCGCGCATCGTGAAGGGCAAAGTAATCATCGGCAGCGCGGGCTCGGAGTACGTCACCCGTGGATTCATCAGCGCTTATGACGCCGCGACCGGCAAGCAGGTATGGCGCTTCTACACGGTGCCCGGTGAGCCTGGAAAACCCGACAACGCGCCCTCCGACGCAGTGCTGGAAAGCAAGGCGCGCCCGACCTGGAGCGCCGACGCGTGGAGAATGGGCGGCGGCGGCACGGTTTGGGACGCGATCGCCTATGACCCGAAGCTCGATCTGCTGTATTTCGGGACTGACAACGGGTCGCCGTGGAATCGCGCCGTCCGCAGTCCCGGCGGCGGCGACAATCTTTTCATTGCCTCGATCATCGCGGTGCGGCCGGATACCGGCGAGTACGTCTGGCATTTCCAGGAGGCACCGGGGGAGAGTTGGGATTACTCCTCGGTCCAGCAGATCATCCTCGCTGACCTGCCGATCGGCGGGCGGACGCGCCAGGTCCTGATGCAGGCTCCCAAGGACGGCTTCTTCTACATCCTCGATCGCGCCACCGGCGAATATCTCTCGGGCCAGCCCTACGCCGCGGTGAACTGGGCCACCGGGCTCGATCCGAAGACGGGGCGCCCCACCGAGAACCCCGAGGCACGTTACGGTGAGACGGGCAAACCCTGGACGGCTCTGCCCGGCCCGGGCGGCGGCCACAACTGGATGCCGATGTCGTTCAATCCGGTGGCGAAGCTCGTTTACATTCCCGCGAACGACATGGGCTTCGTTTACATCGCAGATTCGCATTTCCACTCGCGCACCTTCGGCTGGAACACGGGAATCGACTTCGACACGGGCAGCCTGCCCGAGGATCCGCAGGTCGTTGCCGGAATCAAGCGCGGGCTGAAGGGCAGCCTGCTCGCCTGGGATCCGTTGACCCAGCGCGCCGCCTGGAAAGTTGCCTTGGACAAGCCGTGGAATGGCGGAGTCGTGGCGACGGCTGGCAACCTGGTCTTCCAGGGCATGGCGACCGGCGAGTTCGCGGCCTTCAAGGCGGACGACGGCAGCCGTCTGTGGTCGGTTCAGACGAACACCGGCATCGTGGCGCCCCCGGTAACCTACGAAGCCGGCGGCGAGCAATACGTCGTGGTGGAGCTCGGCTGGGGCGGAGCGTTCGCGCTGTCAGCCGGAGAGCTGGCCCGCAATTCCGCGGCTAACGATCAAAACGTTCCGCGCGTGCTCGCGTTCAAGCTCAACGGCACCGATACCATGCCCGTCCCGCCCCAGGTAAGCGCGCGCAGACTCGAGCCGCCGGCAGACAAGGCCTCCAGGGCTGTCATCGCTGCAGGCAAGACGCACTATCACGCCTACTGCAACGTCTGCCACGGCGACAGTGCTGTCAGCGGCGGCGGTCTGCCCGACCTCAGGTACGCCGCCGCGCTGTCGAGCCCGCAGGCCTGGCAGAGCATCGTGCAGGATGGCGTGCGGCAGGCTACCGGGATGATCTCGTTCTCGCAGGCGCTGAGCGCGAAGGAGATAGAGACGATTCGCGCCTATGTGATTCACCGAGCGAATCAGCAGTTGGCGCAGGACCAGCAGGCCAACCAGGCGAGGTGAGCGTTTCGTGAGCCGGCGGGCAGTGATAAATTCGCCGGATATGGGCCAGACATGGGCAAGCGTCGCACAACTTCCGAGTCATGACTGCATTTGAGACTTTCGCCACGGACGGGCTGGAACCGGGCAGGAAGCTCGAATACTGGAATGAGGTCGCGTGCAGCACGTTCACGCCGGTAGTCTCGGACCCGGCCGACCTGGTGACGTTCGCCGCGAGCTTGACGCGCACTCACGTCGGCGAAGTGCGCGTCGCGGAGGTTCGCTCGGAGCCGGCCACGATCCGGCACACGCTCTCGCAAGTTGCCCGCACGCGGGAAGCCTCGTTTTTCCTGGTGCTGCAGCTGGCAGGGACGAGCTTCAACCGGCAGGGCGAGCGCGAGGCGAAATTGTTGCCGGGGGACTTCACACTCTGTGCAAGTACGCTTGCGTACGAGATGTACCTTCCCATATCAGGACGCCGCCTGGTGTTGGGCGTGTCCGACGGCCTGTTGCGACGCCACCTGGCGAGTCCCGACAACCTCGTCGCCGTGCGCATGCTCGGCCACCGGGGCATGAGCGGATTGCTCTCGGACTTCATCAAGAGCCTGTGGGCCTGTCGTCATGAGAGCTGGGATCCAGCCGTCACCCTGCGTATGTCCTACACGGTGTTGGATCTCATCGCCGCCGCGTACTCGGTGACGCCGCATGCGCAATGCGAACACTCATCGCTTGTCACGGCCCATCGCGCCCGGATCCTGAGTTACATCGAAGCCCACTTGCGCGACCGCGCGCTCAATCCAACTCGTATCGCGCAGGCGTGCCGCATCACGCCGCGGTATCTGCACCACCTGTTCGCCCAGGAGAACGAGACTGTCACGCAATACATTCAGAGGCGGCGCCTGGAGGAGTGTGCGCGCGGGTTGCTCGCAGCTCCGGTTCGAGGCCGCCTGGTCACGCAGATCGCCTTCGACTATGGCTTTAACAGCCTCACTCATTTCGGGCGGGTATTTCGTAATCGCTACGGAATCACGCCCAGCGAATACCGTCGCGCCGCGAGGAACTAGCACGGCAGCGCGCCGACAGTTCGCGTGACAGAGCGCGACGGCCGCCGAAAAGATCCCATGTCCAAGCCGAAAATCTTCCTGACGCGTCGCTGGCCCGCTGCAGTCCAGACGTATCTGAGTGCACGGTACGACGTGACGTTGAACGAGCGCGATGCACCCCCGGCCCCGGAAGAGCTGCGCGCCGCAATGCGCACGTACGATGCGGTCTGTCCGACTGTGACTGACAAGCTGACTGCCGACATCCTCGAGGACGGCGCGGGCGGAGTAAAGATCGTTGGAAACTACGGAGTCGGCGTAAGCCACATCGACCTCGAGGCGTGCAAACGGCACGGCATCGTGGTGACCAACACCCCGGATGTTCTCACCGAACCCACGGCGGACATCGCAGTAATGCTGATGCTGATGATTGCTCGTGGCGCCGGCGCGGGCGAACGCGAAGTGCGCAGTGGGCTGTGGCCGGGATGGGGCCCGATGCGCAACCTGGGTTCCGAGGTCACCGGCAGGACGCTCGGACTGATAGGATTCGGCCGCATCGGTCAGGCCACCGCACGCAAGGCGCAGCGCGGGTTTGGGATGCGCATCATCTATTCCTCGCGCCGTCCGGCCGCTGCACAGATCGAAGCCCAAACTGGGGCTTCCCATTGTGCGTCGCTCGAGCAGCTGCTGAGTGAGTCCGATTTCGTCTCGCTGCACTGTCCCGGCGGCACTCAGAACCGGCATCTCATCGATGCTCGCCGTCTGGCACAGATGAAGCCGGGTGCATTTCTGATCAACACGGCCCGCGGCGAAGTGGTCGACGAGCGCGCGCTGGCCCAGGCGCTCCGCGATCGGACGATCGCCGGCGCGGCACTCGACGTGTACGAACACGAGCCGCGCATTGCCGCAGAGCTTCTGAGCCTCGAGAACCTGGTTCTGCTGCCACACCTGGGCAGCGCTACGCTCGAGACCCGGACGGCCATGGGCATGCGCGTCGCACGCAATCTGGATAGCTTTTTCTCGGGCGCCACGCCCGCGGACCGCGTGGCGTAAGCCGCGGAGGAGACAACGATGACCGTACCGGCCACTGGCCGACCGCTCGTTCGGCAGGCTTCACCATGATCAAACGGCAGCTCGGTTCCTCCGGATTGCAGATCGCGCCGCTGGCATTCGGCGGCAACGTGTTCGGCTGGACCGCGGATGAGCCCACCTCCTTCAGACTGCTCGATGCTTTCGTCGCCGCGGGATTCAACTTCATCGATACCGCGGACGCCTATTCGCATTGGGTGCCGGGAAACAAAGGCGGCGAGTCCGAAACGATCATCGGCAACTGGTTGCGTCAGCGGCATGGGCGCGACAAGGTGATCATCGCAACGAAGGTCGGCGTGGCAATGGGTCCCGGAGAGCAGGGTCTCTCCAAGGCCTACATCCTGCGGGCCGTGGAGCGCTCGCTGGATCGGCTGAACACCGAGTACATCGATCTCTACCAGTCCCACCGCGACGATCCCGACACGCCGATCGATGAGACGCTCGAGGCCTACGCGCAGCTGCTGAGAGACGGGAAGGTTCGTGCGATCGGTGCTTCGAATTTCACGGCCGAGCGGCTGGCGGAATCGCGCAGGCTCAGCCTCGCGGGGGGCTATCCGCGTTATGAGAGCCTGCAGCCCTGGTACAACCTGTACGAGCGCACGAAATTCGAGGGTGCGCTGGCCGACCTGTGCCGCAAGGAAGGGATCGGCGTGATCTCCTACTTCTCGCTCGCGAGCGGCTTTCTCACCGGTAAATACCGGGAAGATCGGGACTTCAAGGACAGCGCACGCGCCTATCGCGTGAGGGAAATGCTGAACGAGCGGGGTAGGCGGATCCTGGCCGCTCTCGACCAGGTGTCCGCGGAATCAAACGCAACCCCGGCGCAGATTTCGTTGGCCTGGCTGGTGGCCAAGGGCGTGACAGCGCCTATCGCGAGCGCCACGAGTATCCGGCAGCTCGATGAGCTGATGGCCGGTGTCACATTGCAGCTGAGCGAAGCGGCAGTGCGGCTGCTCGACGACGCGAGCGCCCCTTAGGACGCATCCCGCGCGCCTAGTCCAGGAGCTTGTCGGACTGGCGACGCATGAGGGACTACGAGGTAGCCGGCAAGAGTCGCGCCTGTTGCCGGCGGCAACGTGGCTGATGTCCGAAAAACAGCCGCAGGCCAGTCTTTCCAATGGACTAGTGGCGCGACATCAAGAGCCCCAGCTCGGGTGGAATCGGTGCGAGGTCGATCTCCACGTTGATGCACGCGGGCTTGCCGCTCGCGAAGGCCGCGGCGATGGCAGGCCGCAGCTCCCCGATATTCGTGACGTGCTGGGAGTGACAACCGAGCGCCGTCGCCACGTCATGGTATCGGGCGTCCGACAACCGTGTCCCTGTTACACGCGCGGCACCGGAAACGATCTCCTGAAAGTGCTGCGAGGCCGCCCAACTGCGGTTATTCATTATCACGACGACGATCGGCAAGCCGTGGCGGGCCATGGTGTCGAGCTCGGCCATCGTAAAGCCGAACGCGCCGTCTCCGACGAGACACAATACCCGCCTGCCGGGATGTGCGGTCTGCGCTCCCAGTGCCAGTCCCATACCGAAGCCGACGGCACCGAGGAAGCCGTGAGTGATATAGCTTCCCGGGCGGTTTTGACGGATCACTTCGTTGAGCCAGTGATAAGTCTCCGCGCCATCCGCGACGACGATGGTGTCCTGATCGATCCCGTCCACGACCGCCGCAACCGCCTGCAAGGGGTGGATCGGGGGAGCGGAGCGCTCTGCCTCCCGCGTGAGCGTGCTGAGTCGCATGACCTTCAGTTCCCGGATCCGGGCGCACCAGGGGCTGTAGTCGGGCCAGCGTTTCGAGGCGCCCTGTGCGCGCAGCGCTCGCAATGTCTCGCGGGAGTCTGCGACTACGCCCAACGCCACGTCGCGCAGTCTTCCGATCTCCTTCGGATCGATCTCCACGTGGATCAGCCTGGCAGCCGCAGGAACGAGCCGATCGCTGGCGCCGAGCGTGAAGAGTCCAAAACGCACCCCGAGGGCCAGGACGACATCGGGCCGCTCAGCTCCGGTCAGATCCGCCATCTTGTGAAACGTTCCGCCATACAGCGGATGCGCGCTTGGCAGGAGACCGTGTGCCTGAAAGTCCGAGAAGACGGGAATCCCGACCAGCTGTGCGAACTCGAGCAACTCCTGTGCGCAGTCGGACTGCCACGCGCCGACTCCGGCCATGATCACGGGCCGCCGCGCCTCGCCGAGGAGTTGCAGTGCCTGTGCGACCGCCTCCTGCGTGGGTGCGGGTGGGGAATCAACTTGAATCGATTCGGGAATCGGGAGCGATCCGTCTTGGACCTGCGCGCCCAACACGTCGGCGGGCAGATCGAGGAGCACCGGGCCGCTCGGCCCCGAAGTCGCGATACGAATCGCATGCGCCACGAGCCGCGGGATCTGCTGGACCGTCGTGACCTGGTGGGCCCACTTGGTCACGGGCCTCGCGATGGCGACCTGGTCGATCCCGGCCTGCAAGGTGTTGGTCTCGGCATCGCGCAGAGCGGCCGCTCCGCTGAGGTACAGGACCGGTGTTCGATCCAGGTACGCGTTCGCCATTGAAGTGATCACGTTCGTGAAGCCGGGTCCCGCGGTGACCATAGCGACGCCAAGCTTGCGCGCCGCGCGCGCATAACCTTCCGCTGCGTGCCCGGCCGCGACTTCATGACGCGTGTCCAGTACCGGGATGCCGTGATCACGACAAGCCTGGAACAGCGTCTCCAGGTGAGCACCGTGCAATCCGAAGACGTGGCGGACCCCGGCTTTCTCCAGCGTTCGCACCACCAGCTCGCCGCCCGTGATCGGGGTACTCATTGTGTGCACTCCAAGGCCACTTTCCTAAGTCGATTCTCCGGTCTTCGTTGCGAAATTGCGACGATCGTCGCGCCCCGATTGCGCTCTGAAACGAGTATTGTTTCCGAACCGGTCGAGTCCGGTGGCGGGGTAGCCGGGCAAAAGCATCGCTTTTGCCCCGGGGGCGCGCAGCCGGCGAGTGAAAAAGCGCTGACCCAGCCTTGGGCCGTGGGTGACTTTTGGCAATAGATTTAGCGCGTTGGGGGAATCATGCACCACTGCCAGCCATGAGTGAGACCGCCGTTTCCGTCGCCAGCCCGCGCACACCTGACGGCGCCGGTCAACCGTGGCCCAGCCCGGCCCGCGCGTGGTATGCGGTCGGCATCTTCGCGCTCGCCCTCACCATCAATTTTCTCGACCGCGGGATCCTCAATCTGCTGATCGAGCCGGTGAAGCACGATCTGCACCTGACCGACGTGCAGGTGAGTTATCTGGTCGGAATCGCGTTCGTTCTGTTTTACGTCATTCTCGGGTTGCCGATCGCACGGTTGGTCGATAGCAAGAGCCGCCGGCTGATCATCGGGCTGGGCATCCTGACCTGGAGTTTCATGACGGCTTTCTGTGGTCTCGCACAGAGCTTCTGGCAGCTGTTCGTGGGTCGGGTCGGTGTCGGCGTCGGCGAGGCCTGCAACGGTCCATCGACCTACTCCATGCTCGCGGACCTGTTTCCGCACGAGAAGCTGCCGCGCGCGATCTCGGTCCTGAACTTCGGGTTCGTCACCGGCACGGCGCTCGCCTCTCTGCTCGGAGGCGCAGTCATTCACTTCGTCTCCACGCTGCCGCCGATTTCCTTCCCCGTCGTTGGAGTTCTGCGACCGTGGCAGCTGACGTTCATCCTCGTGGCCATGCCCGGTTTCGTCGTGGCGTCATTGTTCACCACGGTACAGGAGCCGCTGCGCCGCGGACGCGTGATTCTCGCAGGACAGGCCGTGCAGTCGCTCCCGGTCCGGGAGGTCGTTCGCTTCCTCGTCGCCAACCGGGGTACCTACGGCCCGATGTTTCTGGGTCTCGCCTTCAACTCCGTCGTGTTCTTCGGGATCCAGACGTGGACACCGGCTTTCTTCAGTCGCACCTTCGGATGGACGCCCGCCCAGATCGGAGTCATCTTCGGACTCGTGCTGCTGATCGTGGCGCCCGTCGGTCTGATGTGTGGCAGCCTGCTCGCCGAGCGCTTTGCAAAGCGGGGCCGCGCGGATGCCAATCTGCTGGTCACACTGATCGCGTTCGCGCTCGCGGTACCCGCCTCGATCCTTTTTCCGCTCATGCCGACGCCCGAGCTGTCCATTGCGATGTTGGGAGTGTTGTTTTTCGTCGCGATGCTGTCGCCGGGCCCGCAGAATGCCGCCCTCCAGATCATTACGCCGAACCAGATGCGCGGCCAGGTGACGGCCCTGTACCTGTTCGTCTTCAATGCCATCGGTTTCGGGACGGGCGCGACGGTCGTGGCGTTCGTGACGGATCACCTCTTTCACAACGAGGCTCTCATCGGCTACTCGATGGTCACGGTGGGCGCCGTTCTGGGTCCGATATCGGCGCTGTTCATTTGGGCCGGCCTGAAGCCGTACGCAGCGAGCGTGCTGCGAGCGCGCAACTGGTCGTGACCGCAAAGTCGGTACGCTGCTGCGTGCGCCAAGTGGCGGCCAAAAATGCGCCGGCCGCGGCTAAGATGGAAGCCTAAGGACGAGGCGCCCTCACACCACTCACGCGAGACGACCATGCAGACCACAGGCTCCGCTTTGCTCGAGGCGATGCGGGAAACCGGAATCGAATACATCTTTGCCAATCTGGGGAGCGATCACACGGCGCTCATCGAGGCCCTGGCCGCACAGCGTCCCGGCGACGGGCGATACCCGAAAGTCATCACCTGTCCGAACGAGATGGTGGCACTCACCACCGCGCACGGCTTTGCTCAGGTAGCAGGGCGCGCACAGGCGGTCGTCGTGCACGTCGAGTGCGGGACCCAGGCGCTCGGCGGGGCGATTCACAACGCCTCGAAAGGGCGCGTGCCCGTGCTGATTTTCGCCGGCGCCTCCCCGGCGACGCAGGAAGGGGAATTGCGCGGCAGTCGCAACGAATTCATCCATTGGATCCAGGATGTCTTCGATCAACGCGGGATCGTCCGTGGCTACATGCGCTACGACAACGAGATTCGAACGGGCCGGAACGTCAAGCAGCTGGTGCATCGGGCGATGCAGTTTGCGTATAGCGATCCGCAGGGTCCCGTCTACCTCATGGCCACTCGTGAAGTGCTGGAGGCGGAAACGGAACCGGTGACCATTGACCGGGATCGCTGGCCGGCAACGGCCCCATCTGCGTTGTCGCCGGAGGGCGTCGCACGGGTTGCGGCCGCGCTCGCAGGCGCGCGGCGGCCTCTCGTAGTCACATCCTATCTGGGACGAGATCGAACGGCCGTCGAGGAGCTCGTGAGGCTTGCGCGCCTCGTCGGCGTCGGCGTGCTGGAATCCGTCCCGAGCTGCCTGAATTTCCCGTCCGACGATCCCCTCTACCAGGGAGCCCAGTGGAACGAGAAGCGCCAGCACCCGGCCCTGGCCGAGGCGGATCTCGTGTTGGTCATCGACAGCGATGTGCCGTGGATTCCGTTGATCAACCACCCCGCCGAGTCGGCCCGGATCATTCATATCGACGTGGATCCGCTCAAGCAGCAGATGCCGCTGTGGTATATCCATTCGCACCACGTTTTCCGTGCCCATGCCGCTACGGCGCTGCGCCAGATCAGCGCGCGGCTCGAGACGCTCGAGCTGGATGCGAGTGCCGTTGCGGAGAGATGCGCTCATTATGGCAGGCGGCACGCGGAACGGGTCGCCGAGCTGGCACTGTTGGAAAGACCCCGCTCCGATGATCTGACCCCGGAATACCTGACCGCCTGTGTGCGCGACGCGATCGGTCCTGAGGCCATCATCATGAGCGAGGGTGTCACGAATTTCGGCGCGATCTCTAACCACGCCGGACGGGTCCGCCCGGGAACGATGTTCACGGCCGGTGGCGGCTCGTTGGGATGGAGTGGGGGAGCTGCGGTCGGTGCGAAGCTCGCACGTCCCGATGCTCTCGTCGCCGCGTTGACTGGCGACGGCTCGTACATGTTTTCCATCCCCGCGACCGTGCAATGGATGGCCAGGCGATACAAGACACCATTTCTGCAGGTGGTCTACAACAACGCCGGCTGGAGAGCTCCCCGATTCTCGACGATCGGCGTGCATCCCGAGGGCCTCGCGAGCCGCGGAGATGACATCGACACGAGCTTTGTGCCGACGCCGGACTACGCGGGCATCGCCGCGGCTGCCGGGGGTGCCCACCCGGAGACCGTTCGGAGCGCGGCCGAGGTGAAGCCCGCACTGAAGCGGGCCATGCGCGCCGTTCAAGATGAGGGCCGGTGCGCCGTGATCGACGCCGTTCTCGCACCCGCATACAAGGCGTGAAGCGTGGGCCTGGGGACACCCCACGGTGCCGTTTCAGGCGGTTGACGCATTGAGCCGATGGGTCGAGCATGGCGTGCCGCCGCAGAGCAGCCATTGCCGCGAACGAGCAGGAGAACACATGAACGCGCAAGTCTCACCGCCACGCCACGAGTCGCTCGTGGCCGGGTTTCTCGCCCGGACGCACGAGTTGTTCATCGACGGGCGATTCGTTCCAGCGCAGTCCGGCAAGACCCTCGATGTCATCAATCCCGCCACCGGCGAGGTGTTTGCGAAGGTGGCCGCCGGGGATGCCTCCGACATCGATCTCGCGGTGAAGGCGGCGCGGAAGGCATTCGAGACCGGTCCCTGGCCCAGCATGTCCGCCGGCGGCCGCCGTAACCTGTTGCTGAAGCTTGCGGATGCGCTCGAAGCTCATGCGGATGAAATCGCCACTCTCGAGAGCATGGACAACGGCATGCCTCTGATGGTCGCGAGATTCGCCGCGGTGGCCGGAGCCGCGGAATGCCTCCGGTACAACGCCGGCTGGGCGGGAAAGATCAATGGCGAGACACCGAGCCTTTCGATCCCTAACCATCATGCCTACACGCTGCGCGAACCCGTAGGCGTCGTCGGCTCGATCACACCGTGGAATTTTCCTCTCGCGATGGAGGTTGCGAAGATCGCTCCGGCCCTCGCAGTGGGCTGCACGGTCGTGCTCAAGCCTGCCGAGCTGACCCCCCTCACCGCGGTTCGTCTCGCGGAGCTGATTCAGGAGGTGGGTTTCCCGCCGGGGGTCGTCAACATCGTGACCGGCTTCGGCGATCCGGCCGGCAAGGCGCTGGTCGCTCACTCCGAGGTCGACAAGATCTCATTCACGGGCTCGACGGCCGTCGGCAAGTCGATCGTCGCCGCCGCTGCCGGCAACCTGAAGCGCGTCGCATTGGAGCTCGGTGGAAAGTCGCCCGTGATCATTTTTCCCGACGCCGATCTCGAGCGTGCGACCGAGGGCGCTGCGAACGGAATTTTCGGCAACGCGGGACAGGTGTGCGTCGCCGGCTCGCGCCTGTTCGTGCACAAGAGCGTGTTCGATCGGATCGTCGGCGGCGTCGCGGAGCGCGCCAGGAAGCTGCGGGTGGGGGCCGGCCTGCAGCCCGACACCCAGATGGGGCCGCTCGTATCCCAGAGGCAGCTCGAGCGTGTGACCGGCTACATTCAGTCAGGCACGCAGGACGGCGCTGAAGTCGTCGTCGGCGGCAAGCGGGTCGAAGGCAAGGGCTATTTCATTCAACCGACGGTGCTTGCCCAGACGAACCGCGACATGCGGGTGGTCCGGGAGGAGATTTTCGGGCCCGTGGTGTGCGCGATGCCGATCGACGATGACGACCTGGAACGCATCGCAAAGCAGGCGAATGACACCGACTACGGACTGTCTTCCAACATCTGGACGCGCGACATCAGTCTCGCGCACAAGCTGGCGCGCAAGATCAAGGCGGGCATGGTGCGCATAAACGGCGGCCAGGGGCTGGACTACGCGCTGCCGTTCGGCGGCTACAAGCAATCCGGCTGGGGCCGCGAGAACGGCCGCGAGGGCGTCGAGGCGTACACCGAGATCAAGTCGATCAGCGTCGCTTTGTAGACTCGAGCGCCCCGCGGACGCGCCGTGCCGGCGGCACACCGGCGGCATACCGAGGCGGCATACCGAGACGGCACACCGGCGGCATACCGTGGACGCGGCGGCGCGGGCCGCTTGCTCCGTTTACAACTTGAATACACGCTCGGCGTTTGTCTGGTAGAACTTCTTGCGGTCGGCGTCGGAAATCTGCGCGCGCTCCATTTCACCGACTTCCTCCGCCACGAACTGGTACGGGTAGTCCATCGCGTACAGCACCCGATCGACGCCCAGCACCTGTTGCGAGAACATGATCGCAGGCGCCCAGGCCACGCCGCTGTTGGTCACGTAGACGTTTTCCTTCAGATAGTCGCTGACCTTCTTCTTCAGAGGCTTCATGGCTTCGTACCGCTTGGAGAGGACGGTGGCCTGATGCATGTAGTCGAGGCGGAACATCCAGAAAGGCAACGCCTCGCCCATGTGGCCCACCACGATGCGCAGCTTCGGGAACCGATCGAAGGCGCCGCTCGTGATGATCGAGAGCAGGTGCATGCCCGTATCGACACCGAATCCGAAGATCGCTCCATCCAGTCCGCGCGCGAGAAGGGGACCGATCAGCCCCTTCGAGGGACCCTGCGGATGCAGATAGATCGGCACGTCGAGCGCCTCGGCGGCGGCAAAGATTTCCCAGAATTTCGGATCGTCCAGGTATTCCCCGTGGGTGTGCGAGTTGATGATGGCGCCCTTCAGCCCGAGCTTGGTCACTCCGCGCTGCAGTTCTTTGGCCGCCGCTTCCGGATTTTGCGGAGCGATGGCGCTGAGGCCCGCGAAACGCGTCGGCTGCCTGGCGATCGCCTCCGCCAGCTGGTCGTTGCTCGATCTGGCCACGGCGACGGCGGTTGGCGAGTCGAATATCTGCACGCCGGGTCCGGTGAGTGAGAGGACCTGAAGGTCGATTCCGCTCGCATCCATGTCCCGCACGCGCCGGTGGTCCAGCCATTGGAGTTTCTCGATGATCGCGCGAGCCCGATCGCTGGGACTGTTCAGGTAAAAGCCCCACAGGCTGACGAATCCCGGGTCATCGAGGGTGCCGGATGCGAGCAGCTTCCTGTAAAGACTCAACAGTTCCGCGGTCGCGAACGCCTCCTCCGTGGCAATCCGCTTGTAGGCCCGACCGTCGCCGGGAGAGGCCGCGCCCGGGCCGCTGCTCGCGTCGTTGGATGTCATGAAGTCGCCTTGGGTGAGTGGAGTGGGCCCGTAAGAGGGCGGTGCCTGCGCGCGCTCGAGGGTCGACAAAGTAAGGCACCGAAGCGCCTTTGCTCAAGTGGGCTTTGGCGCCAGAATGGTCCCAAGCGCAAACCGAAGGAGTCCACGATGAGCGCCGATGCCGTGAATGCACTGCAAGCCGAAGTCCGGCGACTGTCCGATGAAGTCGGCGCGCTGCGCGACGTGAACGCGATCCGCAAGCTGCAGCATGCCTATGGGTACTACCTGGACAAGTGTCTCTACGATGAAGTCGTCGACCTGTTTGCCGCCAGCGGGGAAGTGCATTTCATGGGCGCGGTATTTCGCGGCAGGGCGGGATTGCGCCGGCTGTACTGCGACCGCTTCCGCAGGAACTTCACAGGCGGGCACAACGGCCCGGTCTACGGCTTTCTGCTGGATCATCTGCAGCTGCAGGATATCGTGGACGTCGCACCCGGGCGGCAGTCGGCATTCGGGCGTTTCCGGTACTTCATGCAGGCCGGCGTGCATGAATCAAAGCAGGACGCGCCCGCCATGCTGCCCTCGCAGTGGTGGGAAGGCGGTGTGTACGAGAATCAGTATGTGCAAGATGAGGGCGTCTGGAAGTTTCAGGTCGTCAATTGCCACTGTCACTACCACGGCGTCTATGAGCGGGGTTGGGCACACACGCCGCCGAACTTCGTGCCCCCCTTCAGCCGCACGTTTCCGGATGATCCTCTCGGCCCCGACGCGCTCGAGAAGCCTTTGCCCGCGCTCTGGCCGAACACGGCCGTCACGCCGTTTCACTATCCGCACCCCGTGACCGGAAAGGGCTGGACACCGGTTTGAGGGCGCGCCGGCGTCTGGGCAAGCCCTGGCCGGGCCTGCCCCGCCCGGTCGAAGCCGAAGCTCGTCCGCACAGTGGCCGCATCCGCACCGCCGCGGGCCGCCTGCTTGCACTCGGCAGTGATGTGATCAATCTAAGGGCCTGACCGTGTCAGCCAGAGCGGCGCCGGTGCAACGGCCGGAACCTTCAGCGGAGAAAGCGATGAGCCAGTCATTCCCGAACACCATGGACTTCACCGGCTTCAATGCGCCGTCGCGGATCGAGTGCGACGTGCACGATCTGGTGGTCGAAGGACAGATTCCGGCGGAACTCGAGGGTTCCTGGTACCAGACGGTGCCGGACCCGCAGTTCCCTCCCCTGTTTGCCGACGACACGTACCTGAGCGGCGATGGCATGATGAGGATGCTGCGCTTCGAGAACGGCCGCGTCGATTTGAAGCAGCGCTACATCCAATCGGAGCGCTTCAAGGAAGAGCGGCGCGCCGGGCGCGCGTTGTACGGAAGGTACCGCAGCCCCTACACGGACGATCCCAGCGTGCACGGGAAATCGCGTGCAGTTTACAACACAACTCCCATTTTTCATGGCGGCAGACTGCTGGCGCTGAAAGAAGACAATCGCGGGATGCAGATTCATCCGCGTACCCTGGAAACGCTCGGGGAGTGGGACTACCGCGGTAAGCTGCGCAGCCAGACAGTGACCGCGCACCCGCGTCCCGATCCCGATAGCGGCGAGCTGTATTTCTTCGGCTACGAGGCGGGCGGCCTTGCAACTCGCGACGTGGCCTACTGCATAGCCAACCGCGACGGCGAGTTGATCCATGAGGAGTGGCTGCAGGCGCCGTATTGCTCCTTGATGCACGACTTCGTCGTGACCCAGGAGCACACGATTTTCCCGGTGTTTCCCATTACGGCGGATCTCGCCCGGCTCCAGGCGGGCGGCGCGCACTGGATCTGGGAGCCTACCAAGGACACCTATGTCGGAATCATGCCGAAAAATGGCAGCGTCAAGGACTTGCGCTGGTTCCGCGGGCCGCCGCGCTCGGCGTTTCATTTCATGAATGCCTTCACCGAAGGCAACCGCGTGCACCTGGATTTCGGCTGCGGCAAGATCGCTCCGTTTCCGTTCATCCGCGCTGCGACGGGAATCCAGGTCCGGCCGGAGGAGATGGCCGGCGCGTTCGTGCGCTGGAGTTTCGATCTGTCCAAGCCCGGTGACACTTACGAGGAGACGATTCTCGGGCCCGGCGGCGACATGCCGCGGGCCGCCGACAGGGATGCGATGCGCGACTACGAAGTGGGGTACTACCAGACCTTCGATCCGACGCTTGGACCGCCCAACATCGCCGGCCCCGTGGGGGCCGGATTCAACACGATCCTGCGGATCGAGGTGCGCTCCGGGAAGCTCAAGCGCTTCGTGCCGGATGGTGCGTCCACCGTGCAGGAACACGTCCACATTCCATCCAAGCAGCCCCATCACGAGGGGTATCTCGGTTTCATCGTGGACCGTCACGCGGAGAGCTTGTCGGAGTTCTTCATTCTCGAGGCGGAGCACCCCGAAAGAGGCCCGCTCGCCCGCGTCAAGATTCCTTTGCGCCTGCGCGTCGGGGTGCACGGCAACTGGGTGCCGGCCGAAGCCCTCTAGAGGGTTCCGGCACTGCGATCGTGAAGCCGCAACTCGAGCTCGTTTTCGAGCTGAACGGCGTGTTGGATCCGACGATTGTGATCGGCGAGACACCGCACGGATTGCGGCGCATGGTGCCGATCACGGGTGGCACGTTCGAAGGAGCGAACATCCGCGGTACCGTGCTCGCCGGGGGCGCCGATTGGCAGGTGGTACGCGGCGATGGCGTCGCGGAGCTTCAGGCCTTGTACCTCCTGCAGACCGAAGACGGTGTCAGGATACAAGTGGAGAACCGCGGTCTGCGTCACGGACCGGAGTCGGTGATGAAACGTCTCGCCGCCGGCGAACCGGTCGATCCGAGCGAATATTACTTCCGCGCCGTGCCGCGCATCTCTGCACCGGCAGGCAAATACGAGGGGCTCAACCGGAGCCTGTTCCTGTGCACCGGTTCCCGGGCGGCGCTGGGAATACGCCTCTGGTTCTACCGGGTGGCCTGAATCAACTCTCGAGGAGCCGACCTTGTTACGCACGACTTACGCGGATCTGAACCTTTTCATCGGCGGTGAGTGGGTGTCGGGCGCCGGCCGGCACGTCGCGCCGGTCATCAATCCAGCCACCGAAGAGGTGATCGGACAGCTGCCGCACGCAACGACCGACGACCTGGATCGGGCGCTTGCGGCCGCCAGCGACAGCTTCCCGCGGTGGCGCGCTCTTGCGCCGCATGAGCGCGGAAAAATCCTCAGGCGGGCCGCCGACCTGTTGCGTGAACGCTCGGAGCACATCGCGCGGCTCGCCACGCTGGAGGAAGGGAAGACGCTCGCCGAGACGCGCTGGGAGGTGAGCCTCTCGGCGGACATCTTCGATTGGTACGCCGAGGAAGGGCGGCGTGCCTACGGCAGAGTGCTGCCGCAGCGCGCGGCGGGCGTTCGCATGACGGTTCTCAAAGAGCCGGTCGGTCCGGTCGCCGCCTTCGCACCGTGGAATTTTCCGATTGGTAATCCGGCGAGAAAGATCGGCGCAGCCCTGGGAGCCGGTTGTCCCTGCATTCTGAAACCGGCGGAGGAAACTCCCGCGTCGGCTCTCGAAGTGGCGCGCGCTCTGGTCGATGCCGGCCTGCCGAAGGGGGTGTTGTCAGTCGTGTTCGGAGTTCCCTCGGAAGTGTCGGCGCACCTGCTCGCCTCTCCGGTCATCCGCGCGATCTCCTTCACGGGCTCGACCGTCGTGGGCAAACAGCTGCTGAAGCTTGCGGCCGACGGTATGAAGCGTACGACGATGGAGCTCGGGGGGCACGCGCCGGTGCTGGTGTTCGATGACGTCGACGTCGAGCAGGTCCTGGATCAGTCGATTGTCGCTAAATTCCGCAACGCCGGCCAGATCTGCGTGTCGCCGACGCGCTTCTACATACACGAAAGGATCTACGACCGATTCGTCAGTGGGTTTACCGCTCGCGCGCAGGCACTCCGGGTGGGTGATGGGATGAGCGAGTCCTCGCAAATGGGCCCTCTCGCGCACCCGCGGCGCGTGACGTCCATGGAGACGTTGCTCGGGGACGCAAGGACTTCGGGCGCGCGGTTCCACTTGGGCGGTGCAAAGCTGGGAAGGAAGGGATATTTCTGGCAGCCCACCGTACTGTCGGACGTCCCGAACGGCGCCCGCATCATGAACGAGGAGCCTTTCGGGCCGGTGGCCCTCCTCAATCCTTTCTCGAAGTTCGAGGAGGTGATCGGACAGGCAAATCGCCTGCCCTACGGACTCGCTGCCTATGCCTTCACAGGTTCCGCGCGCACCGTGAATCTGCTCGGCGAGCAGATCGAGGCAGGCATGATCGGGATCAACAGCTTCGGCATCTCCGTGCCCGAGTCGCCGTTCGGAGGCGTGAAGGAGAGCGGCCACGGTTCGGAGGAAGGCATCGAGGGCCTGGAGGCCTGTCTCGTTACAAAATTCGTGGCGGAGTGGTAAACCCTCGAGGCCGTCCGGTGGCCGAGCGGCGCCGCTAGGCGCCCTCGTGGTCACGACGGTATTCGCGCGGCGTGGCGCCGAAACGTGCGCGGAAAACGCGGCCGAAATGGGTCGGACTGTTGAAGCCGAAGTCAAACGCGACCGCCGTCACCGTCCGGTTGCGGTGTGCCGGTAGTTTCAGCGCCCGCGAGCACTCTTCGAGGCGCCGGCGCAGTATGTAGCGCGCAACGGTCTCCGCATCGTCGGAGAAGAGGTGATGCAGATAGCGGGGCGTCATCTTGCACGCCGCGGCGACGCGCATCGGGGTCAAGTCAGGATCTCCGAGGTGCGCCTCGATGAAGTTGACAATCCGCATTCGATGCGCGGTCGCGAGCGATGAGCGATCGGACTGCGCTGCGGGCACGCTCGAGTAGGCGCTTGCGAGCAGATCGAGGATCGCGCGGGTGATGCGCGGGGCAACGCTGGGACCCAGATCGTCCCGGCATCGGCTCCAGAAGTCCCGTAGAAAGTGCGATAGAAGACCGCTCACTCCCGAGTGACCCGCCATCGGGATGGCCACGACACTCTCGGGGCAGGCGATGTGACGCCGCAGCAGCGTCTCCGGAATGCCGACCACGAACATGCGGTTGGGGCCCTCCAGGCGAATCTCGTAGGCGCGGGTCGTATCGCACAAGGTGAAATCGCCCGGTCCGAGTCTCGCCTCGCGTCCGTCCTGGCGGTTCACGCTCTCGCCCTCGAGCATCATGTGCACGAAGAACATGGCGAGCTGCGACCGCGCAACGTGCGAGCGGGAGTGCCGCACGATCTGGGCATCCGAATACACCTCGGCCAGACTCAGGTCGCCGAGCCGAGTGCGACTGAGGCGTCCCGAGAAATTGCGCGGGTCGAGGGGGTCCGAAGCGTTCGGAGTGAACGACGCACAGATGGTGTCGTTCCAGAATTCGAGCTTGCGGCGCGGCTCAAGGCCCGCCGTCGAGAAGGTTTCAAGCTGAACCATGTACGTGCCTCACAACAGCACCGCTCATTTCAACTTGGGGCCGGAGGCGAACACGCGCCGCCGGCGCGGCTCACCGCCGCGTATTGGTAATCCGGTTACGGTTATATATCATAACCGTCGCAGTGAGCAACGACCGGAAACACCAGGCGAGCGAGTCGGTGCCGCGGCCTAACGTGCGTTACGGCCCGCTTGCCGATTATCTCGGCTATGCGTTGCGGCGCGCTCAGCTGTCGACGGTCAGCGAGTTTGTCGGGGCCCTGAAAGAGGTCGACCTGCGCCCGACGCAGTTCGCCGTGCTCACCCTCATCAAAGAAAACCCCGGCGTACGCCAGACCGAGGTGTGCGCGGCACTCGGGATTCAAAAGGCGAATTTCGTGCCGTTACTGAACGAATTGCAGCGTCGAGGCTTCGCTTTGCGCAAGACGGGTGTCTCTGACCGTCGCTCCTCGGCGCTTCACCTCACGACTCACGGCGCGGCAGTGCTGGAGCGCGCGCGCTCGCTCCATGAGAGCTGCGAAGCGGGCCTCGCAGCCCGCCTGGGGACGCGCGGGCGGGATCAGCTGCTCAGCCTGCTCTATCGGCTGATCGACACGTGCTCCACTCTTCGGTAAAGGTCTAAAGATCCGCTGCGGGCAGCGCGACTATAGGCCCGGACCCGTGACGAACGCCCGCTTCATACGTCCGGCTGCGAGGCAGGATGCGCGCTGCGTAGAAGGCCGCCGATTCCAGGATTCCGGGCCCGGCCTCCTTCGAGCCGGCTCCCCGGGTGAGGCTGTCCGCAGCCGAAACGGCCCACTGCCAGGCTCCTGTCAGTACCCCGAGCCACGAAAGAAAATCGTAGGCGACGGCACCGATGAGGTCCCGATCCGTCGATGACTTCGCGATGATGTCTGAAGCTGCGTCCCGCAAGGCAACACATCCCTCCAGCAACCCCGTTCGCAGTCCCGCAAGCGGATCTGTAGTCGCCGCAGGCAGAGAGCGAGCGACCGTCTCGAAGTCTGTGAGGAGCTCGCCCAGCGCTGCACCCCGATCGCGCACTATCTTGCGTCCGAGGAGATCCTGCGCCTGGATGTAGTTGGTGCCCTCGAAAATGGGTCCGATCCGGGCATCGCGATAAACCTGCGAGATTTCCGCATCGTCCACATAACCCGCGCCCCCGTGAATCTGGACGCCCAGGGAGGCAACTTCGACTCCGATGTCGGACACCCAGGCTTTGACGATGGGAGTCAGGAGATCCGCGCGCCTGGCGGCCGAATTACGCGCCGGCTCGCTGGTGGCGGCGTGGGCGACATCAACGGTGGCAGCGGCGGTATATGTCAGGCAGCGCGCGGCGTGCACCAGCACCTTCATGGTCATGAGCATTCTGCGCACGTCAGCGTGCTCGATGATCGCACGCTGATTTCCTGACGCGTTGCGGCCTTGCAGACGTTCTCGCGCGTGGTGGCGAGCGAGCTGCAACGCACGCTCCCCGAGTCCCAGCGAATGCACCCCGACGCCGATCCGCATGTGATTCATGATCGTGAACATGCATCCCAGCCCCTCATGCAGGCGGCCGATCAGCCAGCCGCGGGCGCCGGGTCCTTCCCCGAGAGCCATGACGCAGGTCGGGCTCGCGCGAATCCCCATCTTGTGCTCCACGGAGACCGCCTTGATGTCGTTGTCGGCGCTTGCCCCGCCGGCGGTGCGAATTCTCTTCGGCACGAGAAACAATGAGATTCCTTTCAGTCCCGCGGGGGCGTCGGGGGTGCGCGCCAGGACGAAGTGGGCGATGTCCTCCGTTAGATCGTGATCACCCCACGAGATGTAGATCTTTCGGCCAAACAGCCGCCACGCATCCCCGTCAGGTTCGGCACGCGTGCGCAGCGTCGACAGATCCGAGCCGGCCTGCGGTTCTGTCAGGCACATCGTCGAGGTCCATTCGCCGCTGGCGATGTGGGCCATGTACCGGTCGCGCAGCTCAGCGGAAGCGTGCACCCGCAGCGCCTCGAGAGCTCCAACGGACAGTTCCGGGCAGGTGGCGAACGCCAGGTTGGCTCCTGCCCACATTTCCGAAACCGCCACGGCGACGAGTGCGGACAGTCCCTGTCCTCCGCACCCCACCGGAGCGCCGAGCGCCGCCCATCCGTCGTCGCAAAAGCGGCGGTAGGCCTCGGGAAACCCGGGCGCGGTGACTACACCTTGTGCCTCGCAGCGCGCGGCGGCTCGATCGCCGATCGCGTTCAGGGGGGAGAGGACTTCGCTCGCGAAACGGGACGCAGTCTGCAGAATCTGGGTCGTGAGATCCGTCGAGATTTCCTCGTAGGCCGGGAGCGCGCGGGCGCCGGTGATCCGCGCTGCCTGCTCGATGCAAAGGTGCATCAGTGTTAGTGGAGCCTGATAAGGATTTGACATGAATGCGCGATCTGGTGGCCCACAGCACAACGCCAAGTTCGAGCGCGTGCCCCGAGCGGGTGTTCCGCTTTCGCAAGTCTGGTTTGCCGATAAAGCATATTACGGAATTGCCGTTGCGGCCCAGGTTCGTGCAGGCAGACAATCCTCGCCCCCGAGCGCATCGATCCTGAGAGCGAACGACATGTTCATGAAAAACTGTTGGCAGGCGGCCGCTTTCAGCCGCGAAGTCGTTCCTGGAAGGATGCTGGCGCGCCGGATCCTCGATCAGCCACTCGTGCTGTTTCGCGCTTCGAGCGGCCGCGTGGCCGCATTGGAGGACCGCTGCCCGCATCGTTCGGCGCCACTTTCCAAGGGTAAGCTGATCGGTGACACGGTGCGCTGCGGATATCACGGGCTGCGCTACGACGCGACGGGGAAGTGCATCCTCATTCCGGGCCAGAGTTTCATCCCGCCGAAGGCCCGGGCGCGCGTCTTTCCCATCGTGGAGCGCCACACGCTGGCGTGGATCTGGATGGGGGAGGAGGAACGTGCCGATCAGGCGCTGATTCCGGATGTGCACTGGATGGATACCCCGGGTTGGATCGCGAGCGAGGGCTATCACCGCATCCAGGCGAGTTACAGACTGCTGAATGACAATCTGCTCGATCTGTCGCACGAGGCGTACGTGCACGTTCATACGATCGGTAACGAAGCCGTCGCGGACTCGCCGGTGGAGGTGAAAGCGGACGCGCGGATGGTGTATGTGACGAAGGAGATTCCCAGCTGTAATCCGCCGCCGTTCTATCAATATCTCGGACGCGTTCCCGCGACCGCCAACGTTCGGCGCTGGCAGCGCACGACGTTTATTCCTCCCGGCTACCTGGTCATCGACGTCGGTATCCAGGCGCTGGATGAGATCGCGGGATCCAACAGGGTGGAGGGCAGAGTCATCAACCTCATCACCCCCGAGAGCGCCTCGACGTCGCATTATTTCTGGGCATTTGCCCGGAATTTTCGCCTGGATGAGCCGGAGGTGACTGAATTCCTGCGCGACAACGTGCGCAGCACATTTGACGAAGACAAGGAGATGCTCGAGGCGCAGCAGGGCGTGCTGGGCGACACGGACATGGACCCGGCGTACAAGATTATCGTCAAGGCGGATGCCGGCGCCGTGCAGGGCCGCAGGTTGCTGGCCGCGATGGTTGACCTGGAATCGAGGTCCGCGGCCTGAGGCGACGCTCTTGGAGCGGGCTTGCCCCTGCAAGACAGCGCAATACGGAGAAGCCAATGGCAGAGAACCCTTTCGAAGTCATCAGCCAGAGTCGCAGCTTCGGCGGCACCGTCAGCTTCTATCGCCACGAAGCGGCGAGCACGGCGTGCTCGATGAAGTTTGCAGTGTTTGTCCCACCTCAAGTGCAACCCAGCCCAGGCATCGCCCGGCGCGTCCCCGTGCTTTATTACCTTGCCGGCCTGACCTGCACCGAGGAGACCTTCATGATCAAGGCGGGGGCGCAGCGCGTTGCCGCCGAGCTGGGGATTGCGCTTGTCGCGCCGGATACGAGTCCGCGTGGCGTAAAGCTCCCAGGGGATAGCGACTCGTGGGACTTCGGAGTGGGTGCCGGCTTCTATGTCGACGCCATCGTCGAGCCTTGGTCGCGCCACTACCGGATGTATACGTATGTGACGCAGGAGCTGCGAGCCTTGATCGAGTCGTACTTCCCGGTCGATCCGGCGCGCACGGGGATCTTCGGGCACTCGATGGGTGGGCACGGCGCGTTGACCCTTGCGCTGCGCAACCCTGATATCTACCGGTCGGTTTCGGCCTTCGCGCCGATCGTGGCGCCCCGGCAGGTGCCTTGGGGGCAGAAAGCCTTCACAGGCTATCTGGGGCCGGATCACGGGCAGTGGAGCGAGCATGACGCGACGGATCTGGTGGGGAGGGTCCGGAACGCTGCGAACCGCCCGCCCATCCTCATCGATCAGGGCCTGTCCGATCAGTTCATGGAGCGGGAACTGCGTCCGCAGCTGTTCGAGGCCGCCTGCCGGAAGGTGGGCTACCCGCTGACCCTGCGCCGGCAGCCCGGGTACGATCATAGCTACTACTTCATCTCGACCTTCCTCGAGGATCATCTGCGGCACCATGCCGGAATCCTCGGAGGGGGTTCATAAGGCCAACGCCGCGCGGCTCCCGATAATGGTGGGTCGCCTCATGAAAGATAAGGAAATTCAGATGAACGCGATGATTTCGCCTGCCCACGCCATCGGTCGTGGCGGGAAGCAGATTTTCCGTGCCGATCACGTGGGCAGTTTCCTTCGCCCGAAATACCTTCTCGATGCGCAGGCAAACGTTGCGGCGGGCCGCGTGACCCGTGAAGAATTGCGCGCGATCGAGGACAAGGCGATCACCGAGGTAGTCAGGCTCCAGGAGGAGGTCGGCCTGCAATCGATCACGGACGGCGAGCTGCGGCGCGAATATTTCCACCTCGACTTCCTGTCGCAGCTGGGCGGTGTAAAAACGGACATTCCTGTCTCGGTCAAAGGTCCCGATGGGAAGGACCATCTGTCGCCCCCGGTCATCCAGGTCGTGGACAAAATCCGCCATGTGAAGGACATCCAGCGCGCGGACTTCGAGTTCCTCAAGAGCATCACGAAACGCACCGCCAAAGTCACCATCCCCTCCCCGACGATGCTGCACTTCCGCGGCGGCCGTGCCGGGATCAGCGAGGAGGCCTATCCCGAGCTGGAAACGTTCTACCGCGATGTGGCGGACGCCTACGCTCAGGAGCTGAATTCACTGGCCAGGGCCGGTTGCACCTCCGTGCAGCTGGATGACACGAATCTCGCCTACCTGTGCGATGACAAGATGCGGGAAGCCGCCCGTCGCCGCGGCGACGATCCGGACCTCCTGCCTTACCGGTACGCGCAGTTCGTCAATTTGCTGCTGGATCAGAAACCGGCCGGCATGACGATATCCGTGCACCTGTGCCGGGGAAACTTCAAGAGCACCTGGGCCGCCCAGGGTGGCTATGAGCCGGTAGCCGAGGCGCTGCTCGCGCAGATGAATTTCGATGCCTACTTTCTGGAGTACGACGATGAGCGCAGCGGGGATTTCAGGCCGCTGCGGTTCTTGCCGAAAGGCAAGATCGCCGTGCTGGGGCTGATCACCACCAAGCTCGGACAACTCGAGACCAAGGACAGCATCAAGCGCAGGATCGACGAGGCTGCGAAGTACGCTCCGCTGGAGCAGCTTGCCCTCTCCCCGCAATGCGGATTCTCGAGCACCGTGCACGGCAACGAGATCGAAGTGAGTGCCCAGGCGCAGAAGCTAAGACTCGTGATCGACATCGCGCGGGAGGTGTGGGGCGACGCCTGACCGCGCGGGATGTGACCCGGGGGGATCCGAAGGCGTGCCGGGATCGGCACGGGCGGGGACTGAGCTCAAGGCTCCCGGGCCGCTTCAATGATGATTTCGCGCAGCCACGCGTGTCCGGGGTCGGGCTCGTTTCGCTTGTGCCAGATCACCACCTCGCGTGTCTCCGGCGTGTCGAAGGGCAACGGCATGACCTTGATGGGAGCGAGCTTGGCGAACGTCGTGGCGAGATGCTCGGGAAGCGTTGCGACCAGCTCGGTCCCGGCGATCAGAGAGGGAATCTCGAGCAGACCCTGTGTCGTAGCCCGCACGTCGATATCAGCATTCATCAGGCGTCGGACGAGTTCCTCGAGCGGGATGGTGTGTCCGCTCGGCCAGCCAAAGACGTGGGGCAGCGCAAGGTACTGAGCTTCCGTGATCCGGTCGTCCACTGTCGGATGATCGCGCGAGACGATGCAGACCCAACGGACCGGGCGCAGATCGATGATGCGCAGCGTTTCCGGAAAGGCCCGCAACCCGAACAGCCGCAGGCTGTTCAGACCCAGGTAGAGGTCGGCATCGCCATACTCCAGGCGCGAGAGCGTCGTTTCCGAGAAATGCTCGATGTGGCACTGGATTCCCGGCGCTTCACGGGTCAGACGACGGAAGACGGTCGGCATGACCCTGATGATCGCGTCCGCCGACACAATGAGCGTAAACGCCCGCTGGACGGTGGCCGGGTCAAACGAGGGCTGAGTTCCGAGAGTGGCTTGAATGCGAAGCAGCGCCTCACGAACCGGCTCGACGAGGGAAAGCCCCCGCGGGGTCAGCTCCATGTCGCGCCCGACCCTGACCAGCAACTGGTCGTTGAAGTACTCGCGTAATTTCTGCAAGGCCGCGCTCATCGCCGGCTGCGAGACATAAACGCGTTCCGCGGCCCGGGTCACGTTCTTCTCGTGCAGCAGTGCGTCCAGGGCGATGAGCAGGTTGAGGTCGAACCGGTTCAGTTGCATCGTGTCAAAAGACTCGTGGAAGAGCTGGGCCGCGACAGTGAACCGGCTGTGGTCAGGCTATGGCTGTGGTCAGGCTATGGTAAAGGGACACGCCGGTGTCCCGACAATCGAACACCCGGTCCGCCTCACGGGTGACGGCGCACCACCGCGCCACGCCGGCGGTACCCAGCACGTATACTGGAGTCAAATAGTCCGGATTACGAAAAGTGATTGGTTTCACCCGTTGCGGAACCGTAACGTTTTCGGCTGCCCCATGAAGACACTGCCCACTCCTGATGAATCCGAAACCGTCCGCCGGATCGTGGCAGATCTGAAAGGGCGTCCCGGGCCGCTGCTGGAAGTGCTGCATGCCATTCAGGCCGCACTGGGCTACGTGCCCCCGGCCGTGGTCCCGCTGGTGGCCGAAGGTCTGAACCTCTCCCGAGCGGAAGTCCATGGTGTGGTGACGTTTTACCATTACTTCCGGCATACGGTGCCGGGTCAGCATACCGTGAGCCTGTGCCAGGCCGAGTCCTGCCAGTCGATGGGCGCCGAGGCCCTGACCGAGCACGCCAAGCGGCGGCTGGGGGTGGATTTCCATGAGACCACCGCCGATGGGCAGTTCTCTCTGGAGCCGGTGTACTGCCTCGGGAACTGTGCGTGCTCTCCTGCCGCGATGATCGATGGCCGCCTGTTCGGCCGCCTGACGACGGAGCGCTTTGACGGGCTCATTTCCGAGCGCGAGCGGAAACAATGACCGTTACCATTTACGTACCGCGCGATGCCGGCGCTCTCTCCCTGGGCGCCGGAGAAGTGGCGGACGCCATCGGGAAGGAAGCATCGGGGCGTGGTCTCGAAGTCCGGGTCGTCCGCAACGGCTCCCGCGGGCTTTACTGGCTGGAGCCGCTTGTTGAAGTTGCGACTACCGGTGGCCGCGTTGCCTACGGACCCGTCGCTGCGTCAGACGTACCAGGGCTGTTCGTCGCCGGCTTCCTGACGGGCGGCTCCCATCCCTTATCGCTGGGTCCGACAGAGTCGATTCCGTGGCTTGCCAGCCAGCAGCGCCTGACCTTCGCGAGGGTCGGCATCACGGATCCGGTCAGCGTTGCGGATTATGTCATTCACGGCGGCTATCAAGGATTGCGGCGCGCCTTGTCGATGAGTCCGGCGGCGATCGTCCAGGCCGTCGCCGATTCGGGTTTGCGCGGGCGCGGCGGGGCGGCATTCCCCACCGGCATCAAGTGGAAGACGGTGCTCGACCAGCCGCCGCAGCAAAAATACGTCACCTGCAACGCCGACGAGGGAGACTCGGGCACCTTCTCGGATCGAATGTTGATGGAAGGGGATCCGCTGACCCTGATCGAGGGCATGACGATTGCCGCGGTGGCTGTGGGAGCCACCCAAGGCTACATCTATCTGCGCGCAGAATATCCCCATGCGTATCGCACCCTGAATAATGCCATTGCGGCCGCGTACCAGGCCCGTTACCTCGGCGGCGATGTCATGGGCAGCGGCAAGCGCTTCGATCTGGAGGTGCGCCTCGGCGCGGGCGCCTACATCTGCGGCGAAGAGACCTCCATGCTCGAGAGTCTGGAGGGCAAGCGGGGTGAAGTCCGCGTTCGTCCGCCGCTGCCCGCAATCAAAGGGCTGTTCGGCAAGCCGACGATCGTCAACAACGTGATCACCCTCGCGAGCGTGCCGACGATCCTCCACCAGGGAGCCGATTTCTATAAGAACTACGGGATGGGAAAGTCCCGTGGCACGATACCGTTGCAGCTCGCCGGCAACATCAAGCGCGGCGGTCTCGTGGAGCGTGCGTTCGGTGTAACGTTACGCGAGCTCTTGTACGATTATGGCGGCGGCTCTGCGACTGGCAGGCCGATTCGAACGGTGCAGGTGGGCGGCCCGCTTGGGGCGTACATCCCGGCCTCGCAGTTCGATACCGCGGTCGACTACGAAGCGCTGACCGGAATCGGCGCTTTGTTGGGCCACGGCGGCATCGTCGTCTTCGACGATACCGTCGACATGGCCCGCATGGCCCGCTACGCAATGGAATTCTGCGCGGTGGAGTCCTGTGGGAAATGCACGCCCTGCCGGATAGGCTCGACGCGCGGAGTGGAGGTTCTGGACCGCATCCTCGAGGGAGTGGAGAGCGAACGGAACGTGAAGCTGCTCGAGGACTTGTGCGAGACGATGCTGCAAGGTTCGCTGTGCGGCCTTGGCGGCATGACGCCGTTCCCCGTGCAGAGCGCACTCAAGCACTTCAGGGAGGATTTCCGGGCGCGCGCGCCCGCACGGGCGCGGCACTGAGGTGATGAGGCCCGGCGGCCTCCCCTCACGAGCGGCATGACGGAGAGCACACATGTTTGCAATCGACTACGAAGACTTCGGCACCCCGGAACCCAGGCGCGGCTCGGGACCCGTGACCGTGGAGATCGACGGAATGCCGGTCACGGTTCCGGACGGCACGTCCGTCATGCGGGCGGCCGCCATCGCGGGCGTGAAGGTCCCGAAGCTGTGCGCCACGGACACCCTCAAGGCCTTCGGTTCGTGCCGGCTGTGTCTCGTGGAGATTGAAGGACGTCGGGGATATCCGGCTTCGTGCACCACCACGGTCGCGCCCGGAATGAAGATCCGGACGCAGTCCGAGAAGCTGACCGACCTGCGCCGCGGTGTGTTGGATCTGTACATCTCCGATCACCCCCTCGACTGCGACACCTGTCCCGCCAACGGTCATTGCGAGCTGCAGGACATGGCCGCAACCGTCGGCATCAGCGCAACCTCCTACGGCCGCCAGGGCAGCCTCCAGGTGCACCGTCCGGCTCTGAAGGACGAGAGCAATCCCTACTTTGCGTTCAATCCGGAGCTGTGCATCGTCTGCTCGCGCTGCGTGCGCGCGTGCGATGAAGTGCAGGGGACCTTTGCGCTGACGATCCAGGGCCGCGGCTTCGATTCGAAAGTCTCGGCGAGCCAGTCCGAATCCTTCCTGGAATCGGAGTGCGTGTCCTGCGGCGCGTGCGTCGAATCCTGTCCGACCGCTGCGCTCACGGAAAAATCGATCATCGGCCTCGGTCAGCCCGAGCGCGCCGTGACCACGACCTGCGCGTATTGCGGAGTCGGATGCAGCCTGACTGCCGAAGTGAAAGGCGCGGGCGCGGACGTCGAAGTCGTTCGCATGGCTCCGGACCGCAAGGGGCTCTCAAACCAGGGCCACGCGTGCGTCAAGGGCCGATTTGCGTTCGGTTATGCGACCCACGCCGATCGGGTCACCAAACCGATGATCCGCGCAAAGATCACCGATCCGTGGCGCGAAGTCTCCTGGGATGAGGCGATCGGTCATGCGGCGAGCGAGATCCGCCGCATACAGGCGAAGTACGGAGTCAATTCCGTCGGTGGAATCACCTCATCGCGCTGCACGAACGAGGAGACGTTCCTCGTCCAGAAACTCGTCCGCGCGGCTTTCGGAACCAACAACGTCGATACCTGCGCGCGGGTATGCCACTCGCCGACGGGCTACGGTTTGAAGAATACTCTCGGCGAGTCGGCCGGCACCCAGGCCTTCTCCTCGGTGATGGAGTCCGACGTTATCGTGATCATCGGGGCCAATCCGACGGATGCGCATCCGGTATTCGGCTCGCAACTGAAGCGCAGGCTGCGCGAGGGCGCGAAGCTGATCATCATCGATCCCAGAGTCACGAGTCTCGTCCGTACGCCCCACGTAGAGGCGGATGTGCACATGCAGCTGACACCGGGCACGAATGTCGCAATGGTGAATGCGCTGGCCCATGTCATCGTGACGGAAGGTCTGACAAAGGAAGAGTACGTCGCGGCACGGTGCGAGCCCGGTCCGTATGTGCGATGGAAGGAGTTTGTGGCGCAGGAGCGCAACTCGCCCGAGGCGGTCGAGGCTATTACGGGTGTGGCTCCGGAGCTCGTGCGCCGTGCCGCGCGGCTGTATGCGACAGCGCGCAACGGTTCGATCTATTACGGGCTCGGTGTAACGGAGCACAGCCAGGGGACTACGACGGTCATCGGGATTGCAAATCTTGCGATGGCCACGGGCAACCTCGGTCGCGAAGGCGTGGGCGTCAATCCGCTGCGGGGCCAGAACAACGTGCAGGGTGCGTGTGACATGGGTTCGTTCCCGCACGAGTTCAGCGCTTATCGCCACGTATCCGATACCGCGGTGCGGCAGCTCTTCGAGGCCGCCTGGGGCGTGCCGCTGCAGGCGGAGCCGGGATTGCGCATCACGAACATGTTCGAGGCGTCCCTCGACGGAAGCTTCAAGGCCATGTACGTGCAGGGTGAGGACTTCGTGCAGTCCGATCCCAACACGCATCACGTCAGCCGGGCGATGGAGGCCATGGAGTGCGTGATCGTTCAGGATCTGTTCCTCAACGAGACTGCCAGGTTCGCGCACATCTTCCTGCCCGGATCGTCCTTCCTCGAAAAGGACGGGACGTTCACCAATGCGGAGCGGCGTGTTTCGCGGGTGCGCAAGATCATGCAGCCGCTCGCCGGCTACGAGGACTGGCAGGTCACCATGCTGCTGTCCAACGCGCTCGGGTATCCCATGAACTACTCGCACCCGTCCGAGATCATGGACGAGGTCGCACGCCTCACGCCAACCTTTACGGGTGTCACGTACGAGAAGATCGATCGCCTCGGAAGTATCCAGTGGCCCTGCAACGAGGCAGCGCCGGAGGGAACGCCGACGATGCACATTCACCAGTTCGTGCGCGGCAAGGGCAGATTCATCGCCACCGAGTACGTGCCCACGACGGAAAAGACGACGAGTCGGTTTCCTCTCATTTTGACCACCGGACGCATTTTGAGCCAGTACAACGTTGGCGCGCAGACGCGGCGGACGCAAAACGTCGTATGGCATGAAGAGGACGTGCTGGATATTCATCCGCACGACGCGGAGGTCCGCGGAATCGGTGACGGCGACTGGGTTGGATTGACAAGCCGCGCCGGCGAGACGGTGCTGCGCGCGCGCGTGACGGAAAAAATCGCTCCCGGCGTCGTTTACACGACGTTCCACTTCCCGGAAACCAACGCTAACGTGGTTACGACGGAGAACTCGGACTGGGCGACGAACTGCCCGGAGTACAAAGTGACGGCGGTCGAGATCGTGCTGGTGAGCCAGAAAGACGCGTGGGAGAAGAGAGCCGCCGAAGAGCGCTCGCTGCCGCATCCGGCCCCCAGGAAAACGCGCAAGCGCCGGGATCCCGCGCCTGCCTGAAGGGCGGTGCCTCCAGGGGACTTGCATGTCAGGCGCCGATCCGGTCGTTCCGGGGGAAACTGCGGCGGCCGTCGCCCCTGAGTCCGTCAGCGCCAAGGTTGCCGTCGGGCGCTGGACAGGCGGCATCACCACCTCCACCACCGACCAAGTCGCGGAGGAAATTCCGGTCGCACTGGTCTATCACGGCGTTCCACACGTCGTGATGCTCGCAACGCCGTCGGATCTCGAGGACTTCGCAGTTGGCTTCACGCTGAGCGAGGGACTCGTGGCACGTCCCGAAGAGATCAGGGCCGTGGAAGTGACGCGCGGCTCCGCGGCGATCGATGTCAGTGTAACGGTGGCGTGGGAGCGGTTTTCTGAGCTCCTGCACAGAAGACGCAACCTGACCGGCCGCACCGGATGCGGGCTGTGCGGAGCGGAAAGCGCGGAAGATGCGATCCGCGAAACGGGACCCGTCGGACCGGGACCCGTGGTAACGATTCAGGAGCTGCATGCCGCGATCGAGCAGCTTGGCTCGATGCAGCCGATCAACGCAACGACCGGCAGCGTTCACGGCGCGGCGTGGGTGGTGCCCGGCAAGGGCATTCAGCTCGTGCGCGAGGATGTGGGCCGCCACAACGCCCTCGACAAGGCCATCGGTGCTCTGGTGCGTCAGGGCGCGGATTTCACGGGGGGCTTCATGCTGATCACCAGCCGCGCCAGCTATGAAATGGTGCAGAAGAGCGCGACCGTGGGCATCTCGTTTCTGGCCGCGCTCTCGGCACCGACCGCATTTGCGGTGCGGCTTGCTCAGAAGACCGGACTGACACTGGTTGCCTTTGCGCGCCGCGACAGGCACGTGGTCTACGCTCATTCCGGAAGGTTGACATGAAAATCGATGTGCTCATCAACATGGCCAACCAGATAAGCGCGTTCTTCGCAACGGAGTCGGAAGGCGGGCGCGCCCCCAGTGACGTGGCCACGCATCTCCGACGCTACTGGGAGCCGCGCATGCGCGCCCAGATCGTGACTTATTACAAGGAGCGTCAAGGCGCGGGGCTCGAAGAGATTGCCCTGGCGGCCGTAGGACTGCTCGCGGCCGAGGCGACGGAGAAGGCCGCAGGGAGCGGGCCACCCGCTGCAGGCTCGAGCGGCGGCTGAGCGAGCCACCCGGCTACCGCCCCACCGATTCCGTGGCCGCGGCCCGGGGACGGCAAGGCCTCCGGGAGCCCCCTTTCGGGCGGCTGGCGATCCCGCTCTCGGGGAGCCTCTGCCGGGGCGGGTCCCGGCCCGCTCTCCTGCCGTGCGGATCCCGGCCCGGCTGTCCCGGGAGCCCCTGCCGGGCGGGTGGTGTGATCCCGCGCTCGGGGAGCCTCTGCCGGGCAGGTCCCGGCCCTGGCCCGCTCATCCGCCCCATCTATATCACTCATCGCAACTACCTATTTCCGCCACGGGCGGGGAGTAGCTACCGTTCCGCTCCATCCGCTGAGGGGGCGGGTACCTCATGAACGTTGCGGGTAAACAGACGCTCGCGGGCAAGACCGGGTCCGCGCCGGTGGCTCCGGCAGCCTCGGCAACGCCGTTCCGCTTCTACGACAATCGCCAGAAATACCTCGCGTTCGTCAACACCTGCAACGAGAAATCGGCGATCGCGCGTCGCGCGCATCAGGAGTTGGCCCACGTGCGGCCGACGCCCCCGGCGCTGCGTTTCTTCGATGCGGGGATGGGCGACGCCACGGTGCTGTCGCGCCTGATGCGCAGCACCCACCGCATGTTTCCCAACGTGCCGCTCATGGCGGTCGCCAAGGAGATCAGCCTGGAGGATGTGCGGCTGGGTCTGGAGAAGATGCCCGACCGTTTTCATGAGCATCCGGCCACGGTGTTGGTGATCACCAACCTGAACTATTCGGAGGCGCCGCGGTTGATGCCGCGAGACATGCCGTCTGCCGCTGCGTTGAACTGGCAGGAAGTGCGTCTGACCGGGACCTCTGCACACGAATATTCCGAGCAGATCGAGGAGCTCGGGGCGACTCTCGACTACGGCTGGCAGACGAAGCCGAGCGCTCGATCGGGCAACCCCGTTTACGTGCGTCCGTCGGTGCTGGTCATCTATCGCGAGGACCAGAAGTTTCTGCTGGACCCGGTCATCCCGAAGCCGGGCCGCATATTCGAAAGCTACGACCTGATTCTCGCCTCGCAGCCCTGGCGCGCACGCATGTCAGCGGAATTCAAGGCGCAGAAGGTGCTCGCCCCGCTGGCGCGCAGCCTGGCGCCAGGTGGGCGGCTGCTGGCGATTCAGTCGCACGGCAACGACCCGGGGCTCGAGATCATCCAGAAACTGTGGCCCGACGAGGATCCGTTCCGCGTTGATCGCCATGCGCTGTTGGCCGCGTTGAAGAGTGAGCTCGGACGGGACGCGCGCGATTTCTCGCTCACGGCGCTGCCGGACGAGAAGGCGTTGTTCCGCTATGACATGCACACATTGCCTTCGGAGATCTCCGATCGAATCGGCACATCCACGCTGTATGCCGCGTGGAACGCGGCGATCTATGTCAACCAGATTGAGGACGAGCGGCTCGATCCGGTCATGCAGAACGGCGCCTACCTGGGTGCCACGCAGGCGGTCCTCCAGAAGCACAGCGGCCTGTGGTTCAACGATGAGACCTTCGTGGTCACCCGCCGCAAACCTTGAGCGAGCCTCAACCATGAATGCCAACCAGCCAGTCAAAGAGTCCATGAATACCAACGAAACCACGAGCCCGGCCGAGCTGAAGCGTCGCGTCGTAGAGTTTGCGCGCGGCGCCTCCACCGAAATCTCCACGATGGATGAGGAGCTCCTGTCGACCCTGGCGACCAAGATACCGGCCGGCACAGCCGTGTTCGTCGCCCACACCCCCAAGGCATCTCTCGAGGACGTGGTGCGCGTCGCGCTCAAGGTTCAGGCGCTCGGCTTCCGCGCCTCGCCGCATATCGTCGCCCGGCGCCTGGAGAGCGAGAACGCACTGAAGTCGAGCCTGCGCGAGCTGGTGGACGGAGGCGTCGAGCAGGTGCTGCTGGTCGCCGGTGACCTGGAGAAGCCGGTGGGGAAGTTCGCGAGCACCCTGGAGATCATCGACACCGGCGCCCTGGTCGATGCCGGTATCAAGCGCGTGGCCGTCGCCGGACACCCGGAAGGCCACAAGGCCGTCGGCCCGACGGCCCTGTGGGCCGCACTGAAGCACAAGCAGGAGTTCGCGGCGCGTACCGGCATCAAGATGCAGATCAATACGCAGTTCGGCTTCAATCCCCAGTCGATCGTCGATTGGGGTAACCATTTGGCGGAACACGGGATTTCGCTGCCCGTGTACGTCGGGGTCGCCGGCCCCACGCCGTTGCCGAAACTGATCAAGTTCGCGATGGCCTGCGGGGTGGGCGCCTCGCTACACTCGCTGATGAAAAACATGAGTGCCATGAGCAACCTGGCTCGACTGGCGACGTCTCCGGATGAGATGCTAACGGGCCTCGTCCAGGGAGGCGCCGGAACGGCTGCCAGCCCCTTGGTACACCCGCACTTCTACGCGTTCGGCGGCACCGTCGCCACGGCGCGTTGGATGCGTGCGGTCATCGACGGGACCTTCGAGATGCCTGCCGGCGGCGGCAAATTCGTAATGGACGCGTAGGGTTTGGCAAGAACAGGATTCTAGTGACGATGAGTGGTTCCAGGGCACTGATCTGCGGGTCGATCGCTTACGACACCATCATGGTGTTCGGCGACCGCTTCCGTAATCACATTTTGCCCGACAAGATCCACATGCTGAACGTCTCGTTCCTCGTGCCGCAGATGCGCCGGGAATTCGGCGGCTGCGCCGGCAACATCGCCTACAACCTGAAGCTGCTCGGCGACACGGCGTATCCGATGGCGACGGTCGGGCACGACTTCGGTCCGTATCGGGACTGGATGGTCCAAACGGGCGTTCCCACGGACCATGTCCGGGTGGTTGAGTCCGAGCACACGGCGCAGGCCTTTATCACGACCGACCTCGACGACAATCAGATCACCGCCTTCCATCCGGGCGCCATGCAACACTCGCACGCCAACAAGATCGCGGACGCAGGCGGTATTGCGCTGGGAATCGTTGCGCCCGACGGGCGCGACGGAATGCTGCAGCACGCGGAACAGTTCGCAACCGCGGGCATTCCTTTCATCTTCGATCCGGGGCAGGGCTTGCCGATGTTCAGCGGCGAGGACCTGGCGCGCTTCGTATCCCAGGCGACGTGGGTTGCCTTGAACGAATACGAGTGGCAGCTCGTGCAGCAGAAGACCGGCTGGACGGTCCGCGACGTGACACAACGGGCGAGGGCGTTGATCGTGACTCTGGGAGCGAACGGCTCGGTGATCCATACCCCGGACGGTGAGATTTCCATCCCCTGCGCGAAACCCGAAGCGGTCGTGGATCCCACCGGGTGTGGCGACGCGTATCGCGCCGGGTTGATCCACGGACTGCTGCACGGACTCGATTGGACCACGACGGGCCGGATCGCCTCGCTGATGGGCGCCATCAAGATCGAGTCGCGGGGGACGCAGAATCACCGGTTCACGCGCGCGCAGTTCGAGCGGCGCTTGTCCGAGAGCTTCGCAGGCAATTGATGCAAAGGGCAGGCGGGGCGCTCGCAGCGGCCGTTCTCATTCAATCCATCGTGCTCAAGCGGAAATCAAAGCCTATGGCCAATAATTTTCTGTTTACTTCCGAGTCCGTCTCCGAAGGACACCCGGACAAGGTGGCCGACCAGATCTCGGATGCGGTGCTGGATGCGATTCTCAAGGAAGACGATCGGGGCCGCGTCGCTTGCGAGACGCTCATCAAGACGGGTGTCGTCGTGGTGGCGGGTGAAGTGACCACCAAGGCCTGGATCGACGTCGAGGCCCTGGTCCGCAAGGTGGTGCTCGATATCGGTTACAACTCCTCGGAGATGGGCTTCGACGGCGCCAGCTGTGGCGTGGTCAACATCATCGGCAAGCAGTCGCCGGACATAGCGCAGGGGGTGGACCGCAAGGACGAGCGCAAGCAGGGGGCCGGCGATCAGGGGCTGATGTTCGGCTATGCCACGAATGAGACGGAAGTGCTCATGCCCGCGCCGATCACTCTCGCGCACCGCCTCGTGAAGAGGCAGGCCGAAGTGCGCAAGAAGGGCAAGCTGTCCTGGCTGCGCCCGGACGCGAAGAGTCAGGTCACCCTCCGGTACGAGGACGACCGGCCGGTCGGTCTCGAAGCCGTGGTGCTGTCCACCCAGCACAGTCCCGATGTGTCCACGAAGATGCTGCGCGAGGCGGTCATGGAGGAGATTCTCAAGCCCGTCCTCCCCGCGAAGTGGGTCGACAAGCGTACGAAATACCACATCAATCCGACGGGCCGGTTCGTCATCGGCGGTCCGGTCGGGGACTGCGGCCTGACCGGCCGAAAGATCATCGTCGATACATACGGCGGTTACGCACGCCACGGCGGCGGCGCCTTCTCGGGCAAGGATCCGTCGAAGGTCGACCGCTCGGCTGCCTATGCAGCGCGCTACGTGGCGAAGAACATCGTCGCGGCCGGTCTTGCCGAGCGCTGCGAGGTTCAGGTGAGCTACGCCATCGGCGTTGCGGAGCCGACCTCGATCATGATTGAGACCTTCGGTACCAGCCGCCTGTCGCGCGAGCGGCTGACGCTGTTGGTTCGGAAGCACTTCGACCTGACACCCTACGGGCTGCGCGAGATGCTCGACCTCGTGCGTCCGATCTACCAGAAAACAGCTTCCTATGGGCACTTCGGGCGCACGGAGCCCGAGTTCACCTGGGAACGCACAGACAAGGCTGCACAGCTGGCGGACGACGCCAAGACTGCCGCGCGCGCGGCATGAGGAAGGTTTCAGCCGCACCGGTTTGTGCGGCTACCACCGTGCTCCCGAGGGGCGCTGCGACGGGCCGATGCGGGGTTCACCCGCGTCAGGCTTGCCAGGCTTGGGAGGCGATGGACCCATCACACGGCGCTCTTTCTGTTTCGGAGCACTGACACATGAACGCCAATGTCAAATCCGTTCCCGGCGGTAACGACTACCGGGTGGCCGATCTGAAGGATGCCGACTGGGGCCGCAAGGAGATTGCGATCGCGGAAGTCGAAATGCCTGCGCTGATGGCGATCCGTGATGAATATGCCAGGACGCAACCGTTGCAGGGCGCCCGCATCGCGGGCTCCCTGCACATGACGATCCAGACTGCCGTCCTCATCGAGACATTGAAGGCCCTCGGTGCGGACGTGCGTTGGGCGTCCTGCAACATCTACTCGACTCAGGATCATGCGGCTGCGGCCATCGCAGCCGGCGGCACGCCGGTATTTGCCTACAAAGGCGAGTCGCTCGAAGAATATTGGGAATTCACGCATCGCATTTTCGAGTTCGGCGCCCAAGGCCCGAACATGATCCTGGATGACGGCGGGGATGCCACCCTGTTGATGCACCTGGGCGTCAAGGCGGAGGCGGACGCAGCCGTCATCTCCAAGCCGGGCAGCGAAGAGGAGACCTATCTGTTCGCCGCGATCAGAAAAAAACTGGCCGCAAGCCCCGGCTGGTATTCGCAGGTGTCGCGGGAAATCCGCGGCGTCACCGAGGAGACGACCACGGGCGTGCATCGTCTCTACCAGATGCACAAGGAAGGGCGTCTCATGTTTCCAGGCATCAACGTCAACGACTCGGTCACCAAGTCCAAGTTCGACAACCTGTATGGCTGCCGCGAATCGCTGGTCGACGGGATCAAGCGCGCGACGGATGTGATGGTGGCGGGCAAGGTGGCCGTCGTCGCAGGCTACGGGGATGTTGGTAAGGGCTCGGCACAGGCGTTGCGCGCGCTGTCCGCGCAAGTGTGGGTCACCGAGATCGATCCGATCTGCGCGCTGCAGGCGGCGATGGAAGGGTATCGGGTAGTCACGATGGACTACGCGGCGGACAAGGGTGACATCTTCGTCACCGCTACCGGCAACTTCCATGTCATCACCGGCGAGCACATGAAGAAGATGAAGAATCAGGCGATCGTCTGCAACATCGGGCACTTCGACAACGAGATCGACGTAGCCTCGCTCGAGAAGCTCAAATGGGAGCAGATCAAGCCGCAGGTGGATCACGTGATATTCCCCGACGGCAAGCGAATCATCCTGCTGGCCAAGGGACGCCTGGTGAATCTCGGTTGCGGCACGGGCCACCCGAGTTATGTCATGAGCTCCTCGTTCGCGAACCAGACGATCGCGCAGATCGAGCTGTTCACACGTACGGCTCAGTACCCGGTGGGCGTTTACACGCTGCCGAAGCATCTCGACGAAAAGGTGGCGCGTCTGCAGTTGAAGAAGCTGAATGCCCAGCTCACCGAGCTCACCGACACCCAGGCGAAGTACATAGGTGTTCCACGCCAAGGTCCGTACAAGGCGGATCACTACCGCTATTGAGTGTGCCGCATGGCTTCGGTCGCACAAGACAAACCTGCCGCGCTCATCCTCGATGGCAAGGCTACCGCCGAGAAGGAGCGCCGCACGACGGCGCTCCGGGCGGAGTCGTTCGCGGCGAAGTTCGGCCGGAAGCCGGGTCTTGCCGTCGTTCAGATCGGTGCGGATCCCGCATCGACCGTATACGTGCGCAACAAGCGCAGATCGTGCGTGGAAGTGGGCATCGAATCCTTTGCGCACGATCTGCCTGTCACCACCGGTGAAGTGGAGCTGCTCGCGCTGGTGAAACGGCTCAACGACGACGCGCGCGTCGATGGGATTCTGATCCAGATGCCGCTGCCGCGAGGCATCGACTCGGATCGCATCATGGATGCCGTGGACCCCACGAAAGATGCGGACGGTTTCCATCCGACCAACACCGGCCTGTTGGCACAGAAGCGCCCGTACCTGCGCCCCTGCACGCCCTACGGCGTGATCCGTCTGGCCGCAGAATACGGAATCGAGCTGAAGGGCAAGCGTGCCGTGGTCGTCGGCGCCTCGAACATCGTCGGTAGACCGATGGCGCTCGAGCTGTTGCTCGCACGTTCTACGGTCACCGTATGCCATACGGGCACCCGCGACCTGCGCTCGGAGGTGGAGCGGGCGGAAGTGCTCGTGGTCGCCGTAGGAAAGCCGGATTTCGTGCCCGGCGAATGGATTCGCGAGGGCGCCGCCGTGTTTGATGTCGGCATCAACCGCCTGCCGAACGGCAAGTTGGCGGGGGATGTGGGTTTTGCCGCCGCCGCGCAGCGGGCTGCCTGGATCACGCCGGTGCCGGGTGGGTTGGGCCCGATGACGATCGCAATGCTGTTGTCGAACACGGTCGAGGCGGCATTCAAGCGGGCGGGTGCAGGCGGGTAAGCCCACCCTACGGACGAGCGGAGCGAAATCCTTGGCGCCGCGCAGGCCGACGGTGGCTCGCACGGGCGCAATTCAACCCGCCCGGCGTAAACTTAAAGTATAGCGGGAAAAGTTAAGCGCTTTATCACCAGGAGCAGTTATGAGTCAGCAGAGCTTGGAGACCGTATTGAAGGCCGCAGGGAACCCGGTCCAAATGTTGCGCAATTCGCAGATCGGGGCCTACGTCTATCCGGTCGTTCCCGGCGAGTTCAACAACTGGCGCGACGAGCAGCGCGCGTGGCGCGAGACGGCGGTGCTGTTCGACCAGTCGCACCACATGGCGGAACTGACCGTCAAGGGACCCGATGCGCTGAAGCTGATTTCGTACACCACGATCAACAGCTTCAACAACTTCAACGTGAACAAGGCGAAGCAGATGGTGCCGGTCAGTCATGACGGCTACGTCATCGGCGACGGCATCCTGTTCTATCTGGACAAGGACGAGTTGCTGTTCGTCGGCCGTGCCCCGTCGGTCAACTGGGTCCAGTTCCAGGCGGAGACGGGCGGCTTCAAGGTCGACCTCATCCGCGATGACCGCTCGCCCTCGCATCCGCGCGGCAATGCGGTCGTGCGTCGTCACTACCGTTACCAGGTGCAGGGACCGAACGCCGAGAAAATCCTCAACAAGTTGAACGGTGGACCGATTCCCGACGTGAAGTTCTTCACGATGGACTACATCACCGTCAAGGGCAGGAAGGTCCGCGCGCTCCGCCACGGCATGGCGGGTGCTCCAGGGCTTGAGCTGTGGGGTCCATACGCCGAGCGCGACGAGATTCGCGACGCGATTCTCGAGGCAGGCCGGGAATTCGGCATCGTGGCGGTGGGCTCACGCGCTTACGCAAGCAACACGCTCGAGTCCGGGTGGATTCCGTCGCCTCTGCCGGCCGTCTACACGGGCGAGAAGATGAAGAAATACCGCGAGTGGCTGCCGGCGAGCGGCTACGAGGCCACCGGCTCGATCGGCGGCAGCTTCGTCTCGAGCAACATCGAGGACTACTACCTGACGCCGTACGAGCTCGGCTACGGCCCCTTCGTAAAGTTCGACCACGAGTTCATCGGCCGCGAGGCGCTCGAGAAAATGGTCAAGGACAAGAAGCCGCAGCGCAAGAAGGTCACGTTCGAGTGGAACTCGGAAGATCTCGGCAATATCTTCACTTCGCTCCTCAAGCCGGCCGGCGAGAACTTCAAGTTCTTCGACGTGCCGCTGGCGAACTATGCGTCTTCCTCGTATGACGCGGTGAAGATGGGCAACAAGACGGTCGGCTTCTCGATGTTCGGCGGCTACAGCTTCAATGAGCGACTGGGTCTTTCGCTGGGCGTGGTGGATGAGAACATCAATGTCGGCGACGTGCTCACGCTCGTTTGGGGTGAGGAGAACGGCGGCACGAAGAAGGTGACGGTCGAGCGGCACAAGCAGACGGAAGTGCGCGTCAAGGTGTCAGTGACGCCGTATTCGAAGAGCGCGCGCGAGGCCTACCACGAAGGTTGGCGCAACCGCACGGTGTAAAGTGCGTCGGGCGGGATGTCGCAGGACATCCCGCCCCGGTCGATCAGGCGAAGGCGGCGCTGAAACGGGTCCTCGCGAGTTGGATCGCGAGCGGCGACAGGGCGAGCACAGCGCCGCCGGCAGTCAGGATGAGCGGCGCGTTCACCCGCAGAAAACCGGCGGCTTGCGGCGCGATTGCCGTGCCAACGGTCCTGACCAGCAAGCCGGCCAGGACCACGACACCGATAGTGTCCAGCGTGACGGCACGCTGCAGCCAGCGGAGCCAGCTCTGCCTGCGCTTCGCCGCTGCATGGCGCTGCAGCTCGATCTCGCGCGCATGAGCCGCTTCTTGCGCGCCCAGTGTGTCCGATTCCATTCGCACACGCGCCATGACCCGCTCGTCGAAACCCGGCGACGTGTCCAGCTCATCGAGCACGGCCTGAAGCCGCGCAGCAAGCGAATGGCTGGGCGAAGTCATGGCTTGCGCGGATCCCGTGCAGCGGCGGCCAAGCGCAGTCGCGCGCGGTGCAGTAGTGTCTTCACTGTGCCGACCGGCATTGCCAGCATCGCCGCGACCTCTTCATGTGACTGTTCCCGAAGGTAAAAGAGCAACACTACCTGCCGCTGTTTGTCCGGTAGCCCATCGATCAGTCGCGCCAGTGACGTGCTGTCCGCAGCGCCGTCGGCCGATTCGGACTCGTCCGCGAGTTGCGTCTCGATGAGGCTCTCAGCATCGCTGCAGGTTTTATCACGGCGTCTGCCTCGCAATGCAGACAGGCTCGTATTGCGTGTGATCGTGTAGATCCATGTCGAGAGCGATGCGCGCCCGTCAAAGCCGGCAAGGGCACGCCATATCCTGATAAAGACTTCCTGGGCCACATCTTCTGCCGCCTCCCGGTCGCGCAAAAAGCTATAGGCGAGCCCGAATACCTTGCGCCGATACTCCCGGAGTATGCCCGCGAGAGCCTCGTCGCGGCCACCGGCGCGGACGAGATCGATGACGGCGCCGTCCGTCAGCACTTGGCACCCGTCTTCCGGTGGCACTGCTCCACTATCGTTGATACCCGTCCACGGGGTTGCGGGTTTCGCCCTGAGCGAAAAAAGTCCGCGGGGGCATAGGGGGAGGGAAATGCGCCGCCTCGCGGTGACACTTTATTCGGCATCGGAGCGAAACCCTGCAAGCCCTGCGGGCGTACCAATACCCGTGGCAAACGAATTCACGCCCACCGGGACAGCGATGCAAGATACCGTATCAGCGGCCGTGATCGGCGCGATTGTCGGCTATATGATCCACGCGTACTGGCCGCAGCTGCAGTGGCTGCTGCGGCTGCTGGTTGGTTGATGCGAGGTTGCAGGCATGCCAATGGAGAAAACCGTCTTTCTGATCCCGTTCCTGGCGATCACGCTGGGAATCGGAGTCGTGCTCACGGCGATCCTGACCTTGCACCGCGCCAAGATGCGAGAGCTCGATCAGCGTCACAAAGAGCGGATGGCGGCCATCGAGAAGGGGTTGGATCCTGCGTTGGATCCAGTTCCGGATGAGCACGAGTCGGCGCGCGGGCCACTCGTGAGCGTACCCGGTAAGCCACCCTCTCGGTTCCTCTTGCGGGGACTCATCTGGTTCTTTGTCGGACTGGCCGTCGCGCTGGGAGGGCGCGGATCGTTCAACGATGGCTTCCTGACATTCGCGTGGGTCGCAACCGCCATAGGGGCGGCGAACCTCGCGTACTACGCGGTGGAAGGCCGCAAGCCGACCCCTCCCGCACCGCCACCCCGCGATCAGCTGCCGCCGAGCGGCAACGGTGTTTGACGCGACAGTGGGGGTCTGAGGCGACCAGTTGGCGACGTCGCCTAGCGCCATTCAATCGCCCGGCGGAGGAATTCAAAATGACACCGGTTTCCTCTGGCTGGTCCGGCCTCCAAGCGGCGACCGCGGAAGTCTCCTCGCCATGTCTGCGCTTCAGCCAATGAAGCGGTTATTGCCGCCGCGCTCGCGGATCCGACCGGGTCTACGCCCTCATGTGACGGTGCCCAGGGCACCTTTTCCTCTTGTCGTGGCCGGGCGGCATTCGACCGTAAGCGTCCGCTGGCGGAAACCCTATTGGAGCTTCCACAGACGCCACGCGTACGGCGTGGCTTGCCAGGTTCTGACATCCGTGATGCGGCTTTGTTCGGGTGGCTGCTGGCATCTCCACCAGCCTCCGCAGCGGCGGTGTGGGTGTTGACAAACCCCGCCCGGGGGCTGGCCACTGAGCCGATCGGTTCCGTGCCGTTCGTTCCCAGGCTGTGGCTGTGGCTACCGCCCGTGCACTAGCGGGTAATCCTTTCGCCCTTCGACTCGATCCTGCGCGGCCCGGCGGCGCGCGTATCTGTCGTTCAGGAACGACGACCACCTGTAAGCAAACAACGTAGGGGCGAGATTTCTTAAGGTTGCGCGGCCCACACCCGCGCGCAATGGCAAGGAGCGTAAGCGGACGCTTCACGTAAGTCATCGACTCCGCAACCTGACAGTTGACACGGCTTCCAAACGCCCGGCGGCTGCGCAGTCTCGCCGCCCTGCGGCAATTCTGGATCCTGACACGGGACCGCGGCTGTCGTTCCCGCCGGGCAGCTCCCCGCGGCAACGCGCACCCGTACCGTGGTCCGCAAGACAGGCAAACCGTGTTATTTCCAACATGTCAATCCATCATGTTGGGTGCGCACGCCGGCTCATACCCGTGTATGATCCCGATCCGCCCTTTTCGGGTGTAGTGGAGATTGAATAATGGCGAAGCGTCCCTCTAACGACGGTGCCTCCTGGAGCACCGCTGAACTGCGTACCTTGAAACAACTCGCGAAGGCGGGAACCCCGACCAGCCAGGTGGCGAAGAAGCTCGGGCGCACCGCGGCGGCCGTCCAGCAGAAGGCCATGCGAGCAGGGATTTCATTCCGTGCGGCGAAGCGCTCCGGCGCGCGGAAGAAGAAGTAGGAAGTCGAAAACCACCGGTTTTCCGCAAGCCGGGCGCGCCGCAGGCAGCGGTGCGCCCGGCTTGCCTTTTGCCGACCTGACATTTTTGAAAGCTTGTCTGGAGCCAGCGGACTTGCCACACTCGCAGCCCTCTGGCGTCATGCGGAATCGAATCCGGCGCGCCTTTAAGGCACCGGGCAAGGGGGCGGCATGTCGACTTGGACCCGCTGTGCAGGTGTTTCTGCCGTGTTGGCGCTGGGTGGCTGCGACGTACAGCTGCACGATGACACTCCCGCGTCCTACCCTGCCAATCACGAAGTCGGAATGTACGAGATCAAGGCCACGGTCACCCGGGACTCCCTGGTCACGCCCGGCTCGGTGTTCCTGTTCGCCGTGGGGGGCGCAAAGAGAATCGACATGACACCCGACCGGGAGGGTGCTCAGTGGCACGGAATCTATTCCATCCGGTGTCGCAGCAGCTTCCCGCTTCAATTCCGGGCCGTCTGGAAGGAACAGGGACTCACGACCGGACAGAAGCTCGTACCTGCGAAGCCGCGTGAGGTGCAGCTCACGCCGCCACCGCTGCCGCGCGAGGCGTCGGTCGACACTTCGGCCAAGAGTCCCAAGGGGTGGGGAGGCGCTGTGTCATATCGATTCGTCACGGCCGACCACACGCACATCACCGGCGCGCGAATCGAGCCCCTGAGTCAGGATCCAGCCGACGTGGAAGCGGCCAAGCCGATTAGCCTGGACGCTACCTTCCCCGTGGACGCCCCATGCGCCGTCCCCACCGAACTGCATTTCACTTCCAAGGCTGCCCGGGCCCAGGGAAACCTCGTCATCGATACGGATCTGCCGGCGCTGCCGCATTGGCAGACCAAGGTCACGTTCGCGCCCAAATAGGGCTGTGGCGGCGCTTACGGAGTCCCCGGCGAGGGAATCCCGTGCACCGCGCCGAGTGACGGTGGCCTTGGTTTGCGATCGCTGCCGCTCATTTATCCGTCCCGCTGCCGAGCCTCAGGGTCAGTTGAACTTAATGAGCCCGTGCGCGGGCCGTAAAGGCGCGGCATGCGACTTCAGGACCTGACTCGACCCAAGGGGTGCGGTGGGCATCCAGGCTTGAGCCGTGCCAAGGAAACACTCCTGGACTTTAAGTCTGGAGTGCGTCCTCAGGCCTGCGGGGCAGCCCCTGCGATCACCTGTTCGTAGTCGCGGCTGCCGAGCCCTGCCGCGGCAAAGATCTCGTGCTGCGCGATCCACTCGCGCGACTGGTTGAAGGCCTCCTGCGTGTACGGCTCGAAGACTATGCGCTCACCCGGACCCCAACGTCTCGTGTCCATCAGCGTGTGATAACGCACCGGAAACTCCCTTTGATAGTAGTGCGTGTACAGCTCCGGCCGCAGGTCGATGTCGCGCTGGGCACGTTGCAGTGCCCGAAAATATTGCCGTAGTACCTCCGGCTCCGTGTCACCCGTGATCATGGTGGCGATCATGAACGTCGTGTCGATGATCTTGCGGAACCCGAGTTGCTCTGCAAAGTAGTAGGGGCCGCTGAACAGGGCTGCGGCCGGGATTTTCCCGTCGATCAACAGCTGCATGCGCCTGAAGAGCATCCCGTCGTTGAACGAAAGTTGGAGCTTGTCCGCCGGCAGGTACTGCTCCAGTGCCTGGATGCTCGAGTAGTGACTTCCCGACTGGTAACCGACCGAGATCGGCACGCCCGCGAGCTCGGAAGGCTGCCGGACCGGGGAGTCCGCCGGGACGAAGATACCGGCGGGCGCCACCGAATAGGCTTCGGCGAAGAGCTTGCCGAGACCACTGGAGGCGGCGACGTTCACGGTCCAGTGACAGGCACAGCTGACATCGGAGGCGCGGCCCGCTTCGAACGACTGAAAGGCGCCGACCTTGCGGCCCTGGTCGTGGACCTTCCCATCCGTCGCCTGCACTTCTTCGTTGAAGACGTAATCGAGGCCGACGTCTGTGAAGTAGCCTTTCTCGTCAGCCACCCATTCCTGCAGCCGGAAGTGCGGCTGTATCACAAATTTGCTCATGCTCTGTCGCTCCTGTTGCGGTGCCGGGCTGTCGAGCTGCGGACGTCTGGGATCAGCAGCAACCCTCGTTCGATGTCTCGCTGCGCGTGACGGGCACTGTATGCGGCGCATCCCGCTGCGCGACACGGCGGGCACGGATCATCCTCACGTGCTCGTCCATCAGCCGCCGCGCCGCGGCGCCGTCGCGTAGTTGGATCAGGTCGGCGAGCTCGCGATGCACCTCCAGAATGTGCTTGACCAATCGCGGCGTGACCTGACGATTCTCCTTCGGCCAGGAGACGTACTGCAGCGAGAGGAGTTGCACCACCAGCACGCGGTTATGCGAGGCCTGCGCTATCGCAACGTGAAAGTCGCGGCACGATTGGGTGAAAGCAGCCGTGTCCTTCGTCTTGTCTGCGGCCTCGATGAGCAATCGGTTGAGCACGGCGTGTTCGGCGGCGGTCGCATGCTCCGCGGCCAGCTGCGCCGCCATGCCTTCTGTGGCTCGCTGCGCATCCAAGATCTCGGCAGCGGTGACACCGGTAAGGTACAGCTGGATGGCCAGAGCCTCGGCGAAGAGGCTTGGATTGCCGGCGGCAACGCGCGCGCCGCCGCCCTTGCCCATCTTGATCTGGGCGATGCCAAGCGCTTCGAGAGTTCGCAATGCATCGCGCGCAACGATCCGGCTGACGCCGAAGCGGGCCGCGATGTCCATCTCGGTGCCCAGGAACTCTCCCGGCTTCAGCTCCCCGCCGAACAGCGAATCCCGGATGTCCGCGACGACCTGCGAGGCGAGCGAATCGGAGCGGCCGGCTCGAAACAGCCGTCTGGCGACTTCGCTGCCAAGGATGAGGTGATGGGAAGGCACGAGAGTGGTTCTTCGGGCTTGGGGCCTGGGACTTAGGGCTTGGGTTTGGGGGTTTGGGGGTTGGTTTGGGGTTTGGATGTTAAAGATGATATCTTTAACCGTGAGTGGCCTCAAGACCCGCCGTTGGCCGCCTCAAGCGCACAGACGTGCCGACGCGAGCCCAGCCCCGTCCACGAGGGATTTCAGCTTCAACCAGGAGATTTCCGCATCCATCTTGCCGATGCCGGCGAACGTGCCGAACCCGCAGTCGGTGCCGGCTATCACGCGCTCGCGGCCCACGAGGTCAGCGAATTGGCAGATGCGCTGCGCGATGAGCTCCGGATGCTCACGCGGCAGGCTGCCGACGTGAGTGGTGAGAATCCGATCGTTGCTGAGCTTCATCGACAGGTCCGGCACGCAAAAGTCACTACGATATTGCATTGCCCGGCCGATCGCGCGAGTCGACCGAGGCTGCGACCGTTTCTTAAACCAACCCACGAGCGCGCGCGTAAGTGGACTGCGAATCCAGCGTCCTGGCGGTTCGCCGCACGTCCTGCCGGTGCTATTTCACACTTAGGGGCGCGGATGATGGCTGCGCGCCCGAGTCGACAGGCGTGTCATCCAGTGTGAGACCGCCGTACCGGACGTAACACAGGCGGGCCAGCAGGAGGGCCGCCGCCGCACCGATCGCCATCGGGATGGCTGCCGCCACGAAGAGCTGCTGCATGGGCACGTGACGGCCGATGAGGACCGCCCCGATGTAAGGGCCGACGATCGCCCCGATACGCCCCATGGCAAATGCCCAGCCGACTCCGGTCGAGCGGACGGCCGTGGGGTAAAGCAGTCCCGCCGAGGCGTTGTTGCCGAATTGACCCCCGAGAACGCCGAATCCGGCAATGGTCGAGACGAATGCGAGCGTCGCTGGCGATATTTCCGGTGCACCGATGAGCGCGATCGACGGAACGGCGATGGCGAGGAGTGTCGCGATCACGATGAATCCAAACCGGTCGAGCAGCACGCTGATGAACAACCCGCCGATCGTTCCGCCTACGTGATATAGGGAGCTGCTCAGCGCAGCGGCCTGCACCGACAGACCGGTAGCCTCAAACAGCAGCGGCATCCAGCTGTTGAGGAAGTAATTCGACATGAGGACCATGCTGAAGCACAGCCACAGTAACGGAGTGATGGCCGCCAAGCTGCCGCGGAAGATCTCGGTGGGATCAGCCTGCGTACGGGTGACGACGGCGATTTCGAAGCGATCATCGTCGGCGATCGTGAGATCGGGGCGGATCCGGCGGGCGATACGCAGTAGATCGGGGCGGCGGTGCGGCTGCAAGGCGAGGAATTTAATCGACTCGGGAAGCGCGAACAGCAGGCACACCGCCACGCTCAGCGGCACGAGGCCGCCGATGAGGAAGAGCACGGACCAGCCGTAGGTGGGGACGAGCCAGGCCGCCACGGGTCCGGGCGTGCCGCTGCCAAGGGTGATGCCCGTGAACATCAACACTATCAATGTCGCTCGCCAACGCTTCGGCGACAGCTCGGAATTCAAGGCGATGGTGTTCGGCATCAGACCGCCGAGCCCCACGCCGGTCACGAGCCGCAGGACGAACATCTGCGTGAGGTCCTGCGCCCAGATCATGGCGAGTGTGCTCAAACCGTAGATGAAGCAGCCCGAGATGATCGCGACCCGGCGGCCGAAGCGGTCGCCGATCCAGCCCATGATCGGCGCACCGCAGAAGATTCCGATCAGGCTTGCGCTGAACACCGGACCGAAGGCGTTTTTGTCCACGTGCCATTGGCGCACGAGCTCCGGTGCCGCAAACGACATGGCCGTGATGTCATAGCCGTCCGCGAACATCGCCAGGAACGACCAGACGAGCAGCGTGATGTTGAATCGGCCGATGGCCTGTTCGTCGACCAGTTGCTCGACCCGCAAAAGCTGACTCAATTCGATTCTCCTTCGTACGCCCGGCACGCCTTCCGGCCCGGACGTCCCGCAGAGGTGCGGCCCGAAGGCGTCACGACGAGAGCTGGGCGGGCGCGGCGTCAATCATGCCAGAATGGCTTCATGAGCGTGACTGCGACAGTCGACGTGGGGCGGGAGCAACGGGCACTCGTCACGCTCGTTTTGTGTTTCCTCACCGCGCTCATCGAGGGAATCGATCTGCAGTCCATGGGAATCGCGGCTCCCTCGCTCGGACCTGAGTTCCAGCTGTCGAGGGAACATCTGGGCATCGTGCTGCTCGCCAGTCCGCTCGGTCTGTTCTTCGGCAGTTTCATCGGCGGACGCCTCGCAGATTCCTGGGGGCGCAAGGCCGCTTTGCTGCTGGCGACGGTCGTGTTCGGACTCTTCCAACTCGGTACGGCGTGGGCTACGGGGTTCGCCAGCCTGCTCGTCATCCGCTTCCTGTGCGGCCTCGGCCTCGGCGGAGCGATGCCGAGCCTCATTGCGCTGACGGCGGAAGCCTCCGGCGGGCGCAATAGCATCCTGAACGTTGTGATCACGATTGCCGGCATGCCGACCGGCGGCCTGGTCGCGAGCGTCGTCGGCTTTCTGGCCGGCGCCCACGGCGATTGGCGCATCGTTTTTTATGTCGGCGGCATTGCGCCGCTGGCGCTCGCTCCGATCATGGCGTTCGCTTTGCCGGAGTCGAGCCTGTTCCGGCAGGCCAGAGCTGCCGCCTCCCTCGGCGGTTCTCGACCGACCATCCTGCACGCGCTCTTCGGCGGCGTGCGCGCCCCGGCAACTTTGTTGCTGTGGGTCGCGCTGTTCTTCACGGCCTTCATGACCTACCTGTTGCTGAATTGGTTGCCCGTGATGATGGGCGCCAAGGGATTCTCAAAGACGGACGCGTTACTCATCCAGATTCTGTTCAACACGGGTGCCGCCGTGGGCTCGGTACTGCTGGGGTGGCGTATGCAGCGTCATCCGAGCCGGATGCTCTTGTTCGTCTGTTACGCGGGACTTGCCGCGGGCCTCCTGGTAATCGCGCCCCTCGGCACGGACTTGGTGCTCACGGCCCTCGCCGCGGCGATCGTGGCGGCCTTTCTCCTGGGGGCGCAGTTCATTCTCTACGGGCTGGCTCCGAGCTACTACACCACCCAGACACGCGGAACCGGCACCGGCGCATCGGTGGCAGCCAGCCGGCTCGGATCCGCCGTCGGACCCTTCTTTGCGGGAATTCTACTGGGACAGGGCGCGAGCGAATCGCACGTTCTGCTGGCCCTTCTACCCGTGACTGCGATTGCCGCCACGGCCGCCGTGGGCCTGTTGTTTCTCAGGCGCGCCCCGGGGTGATGACCCACACGGGCGCCGGCTCGGCGGCTTGCTCCCGTCGCGCAAGGTCATCGGGAGGTCGTGTTCGATAATCATCCTTGCGCGCGTGGGCGCTCGGAAGCACGGCGGTTGCGCGCCGAGCGCGCAAAGGTCGCTCAACGGCGGTCTGAAGTAGTTTGTGGGTCGCTGCCAGCGCAGGGACAACGGCCGCGTGTGGGTCGGGAGCCTCGAGATTATGGCCTCGGAGACGTTTCGGGAATACCATCATGGCTTCACTCGAAGACGCGCCGCGGGTCGCCTGCTCAGCGCCGCCGGAACTGGCATACCTAAGAATCTCTTGCGGAAGCCGATCATGAACGCCGAACTTCGCGCTCAATCAACGGACGACTTCAATCTGCTGATCAACGGCCAGCTGGTCGCAGGAGCTGGGACGCTGAACGTCCTCAATCCGGCGACCGAGGACATTGTCGCGGTCTGCCCGCGGGCCGATCTGAATCAGCTGAATCAGGCGGTGGCCGCGGCCAAGGCGGCGTTTGCCACCTGGAAGAATGTCCCGCTCGAGAAACGCCGCCGGTTCGTGGCAAAGCTGGCCGATGCGCTCGAGCGCCGCAAGAGCGAGTTCGCACGCCTGCTGACGCAGGAGCAGGGCAAACCGTTGCCGCAGGCCATGCACGAGCTGAGCGGTGCGGTCGCGATGATCCGGGCCTTTGCGTCGATGGACCTGAAGACCGAAGTGCTGCGTGAGACGGACACTGTTCGCATCGTGCGTCAGCGCGTGCCGCTCGGCGTCGTTGCAGCGATCACCCCGTGGAACTTCCCGATGATCCTGTTGATGTTGAAGGTTCCTCCGGCACTGGTTGCCGGCAACACCGTGATCATCAAGCCCGCGCCGACGACGCCGCTCACATCGCTGCGCTTCGGCGAGATTTGCGCAGAAATTCTGCCCCCGGGCGTGGTCAACGTGATCGTGGATCAAAACGATCTCGGCGGCGCGCTGACAAGTCATTCGGACGTCGCCAAGGTCGCCTTCACCGGGTCGACCGCCACGGGGCGCAAAGTGTTGGCGAGCGTCGCCCCGACGCTCAAGCACGTGACACTCGAGCTCGGCGGCAATGATGCGGCGATCGTGCTCGACGATGTCGATCCGAAGGAAGTCGCGCCGAAGCTGTTCATGGGCGCGATGCTCAATTCCGGTCAGATTTGTCTGGCGATCAAACGCGCCTACGTCCCCGACGCGATCTACGATTCCGTATGCGCGGAGCTTGGGAAGCTGGCAGAGAGGGCGATCGTAGGCAATGGGCTCGAGGAAGGAACGGAGTTCGGTCCCATCCAGAACAAAGCGCAGTATGAGAAAGTCAAAGGCTACCTGGAGGATGCGCGCCGCCACGGCACGGTCGTCGCCGGTGGCGAAGTTCCCAAGGGTCGTGGCTACTTCGTACGCCCCACAATCGTGCGCGACATTCCCGACACCGCGGCTCTCGTGCGCGAGGAACAGTTCGGACCGATATTGCCGGTGTTGCGCTATTCCAGTCTCGATGAGGCGATCGCGCGTGCGAACGACACTGAATACGGGCTTGGCGCGACGATCTGGTCGTCGAATCTACAAAGAGGCTATGAAGTCGCGAGCCGAATCGAGGCGGGTACCGTCTGGGTCAACAAGCACCTGGATCTGCCCCCCGACATTCCGTTCGCGGGCGCGAAGCAGTCGGGACTCGGGATCGAGATGGGACAGGAAGGTCTCGAGGAGTTCACGCAGCAGCGCGTGATCAACATGGCGAAATAGCAGGCGGGCAAAAGGCCACGTCGGAGCAAGCCGCGGCCCGCGGCCGGGCTGCGAAAAACCGTCAGGGGCCGGCGACCGGAGGGGAAGATGTCGAGTGTCAAGTCTGCGCCGGATACCGGCCAACTTCTTGCGCTGTATGAGCGTATGTTGCTCATCCGTCGCATGGAGGAACGGTTGCGAGCCGATGCGGCCGCCGGGAAGCTGCCCGGTGCCGTTCATCTGTACATCGGGCAGGAAGCGATTGCGGCCGCCGTCTGCTCACAACTCGCACCGACTGACTGGATCACCAGTACGCACCGCGGCCACGGTCATTTTCTCGCCAAGGGCGGAGACCCGGCGGCCATGATGGCGGAGATCTGGGCCAAGAAGACGGGCATCTGCAAAGGGATGGGCGGCTCGATGCACGTGGCGGATTTCTCCAAGGGAATCCTGGGAGCCAATGGCATCGTCGGCGGCGGGTTTGCGATCGCCACGGGCGCCGCGTTTGCCGCGAAGCTCGACAAGGGCGAGCGCGTCGCCGTGACCTTCTTCGGCGATGGAGCGTCGAACCAGGGCGTGTTCATGGAGTGCCTGAACGTCAGCAGCTTGTGGAAGCTGCCGCTGGTGTTCGTCTGCGAGCACAACCAATTCAGTGAATTCACTCCGGCTGCGATGGTCACTTCGGGCCAGATCGTGGACCGCGCCCGCGCATTCGGCATTCCGTGCCACATCGTCGATGGGAATGATGCGTTGGCGGTGTGGGACGCTGCCTCGCAGGCACTTGCGCATGCGCGCAGGGGCGAGGGCCCTTCGTTCATCGAAGCTCACACCTACCGGATTCAGGGACACCTGGAAGCCGAGGACCTGATGCTCGGCGGCGGCAAATATCGCGATCGGAGCGAGATCGAGAGCTGGCTCGGCAAGGATCCCATCGAGCGGCTCAAGGCGAGCGTGCTCGCGGGGGGGCAGGCAACCGCACAGGGTCTGCAGTCCATCGCCGAACGGGTCGCGGCCCAGGTGGAACAGGCGGTGAAGTTCGCGGAAGATTCGCACGATGCCGATCCCGAGCTGCCTTTCGACCTGATGTTCGTCGGACGCAAAGCCTGAAGGTCACCACGACATGGCACGTAAACGATACATCCAGGCGATCAACGAGGCACTCCACGAGGAGATGGCCCGCGATCCGAAAGTCATCCTGTTCGGCGAAGACGTCGAGCTGGCCATCATGGGTGATGCCCGGGGGCTGTTGGAGAAGTTTGGCCGCGATCGGATCCGCAATACACCGATCTGCGAGGCGACGTTGACCGGGATGGCCGTTGGAGCCGCTTCCGCCGGGTACCGGGTCATCCTGCACATGATGTTTTCCAACTTCATCTATACCGGGTTCGACGCCATCGCGAACCAGATGGCGAAACTGCGCCTCATGACGGGGGGGCAGGCCGTGATGCCGATCACCGTCATTGCCGCGTACGGTGGGGGGGGCTCGAACGCGGCCCAACACTCGGACAGCGGTTATCCGGCGCTCGTGAATCTCGGCGGAGTGAATGTCGTCATGCCGGCAACGCCGGCAGACGCAAAGGGCCTGCTGAAAACGGCTGTTCGCGGTGACAATCCCACGTTCTTCCTCGAGGCGATCGGCCGCGGCGGCGATCAGGGCGAGGTACCCGACGGCGACTACACGGTGCCGTTCGGCAAGGCAACGATTGCCCGCGAAGGAAAGCATCTGACGATCATCGCGCTTGGATCGATGCTCAAGCCCGCGCTGAGCGCCGCGGGAAAGCTGGCGGCGCAAGGAATTGACGCGGAGGTCATCGACCCACGCACGATCGTGCCGATGGACGAGGAGGCTTTGATCAACTCCGTACGCAAGACGGGACGCGCCGTCGTCGTCGATGAGGCGCGCGATCGTTGCAGTGTCGCCAGCCACATTGCCGCCGTACTGGCGGATGAGGCGTTCTCCTCACTCAAGGCGCCGATCAAGCGCGTCACCGTACAAAACGTCTGTATACCCTACGCGCCGAACGCCGAACGGCGTGTGATTCCCGGTGACGAGCGCATCGTGCGGGTCGTGACCGACTTGATCCGCTCCCAGGCCGCCTGACGATCCAAGCCGAAGCCATGCGTGTCAGCTTGAAGTTGAGTCGCGTCGGTATGAGCATGCAGGAAGCCACGATCGCAAAGTGGCACAAGGCGCCGGGCGAAGCGTTCGCCGCGGGCGACGTGCTGTACGAGATCGAGACGGAAAAGGTCACCCAGGAAGTCACGGCTCCCGCGGGCGGCCGGCTGGTCGAGGTGCTCGTCCCTCAGGGACAGACCGTTGAGGTCGGCGGGGTCGTGTGCGTCGTGGACGTGAGTCCTGCTTGAGTTGGCGAGCTGGCGGGACCTGGCGCGAACCTTGAATGGCGAGGAATGGCGAGCTGCGCCGGTCACCGGCACGGTGGAAGGGGAACGTATGTTGAAGCTGTATCATGCCGAGCCGATCGCCAACTCCCTGAAGTCCCTGATTCCGCTCAAGGAAAAAGGTCTCGAATTCGACAGCGTCTACGTGGACCTGCACAAGTTCGAGCAGCACGAGCCGTGGTTCGTCGCGATCAATCCCGAGGGGCAGGTGCCGGTCCTGGACCACGACGGTACGATCGTCACTCACACGACGGTGATCAACGAATATCTCGAGGATGCCTTCCCGGATGCACCGCCGTTGCGTCCGGCGGATCCGGCCGGCAAGGCGCGCATGCGCTTCTGGAATAAGTTCGTCGACGAGCACGTGATGAACTATGTCTCGATGCACGGCTGGCATCGAATGGTCAGCATCATTGCCCGCTCGATCGAAGCGGGACAGTTCGAGAAGCTGCTGGAGCGCATTCCGCTGCACGAGCAGCGCGAGAAATGGAAGAGCGCGCGCTCGGGCTTCAACGCGGCCGATCTGGCCAATGCGACGCGCAAAGTGGAGGTGGCGATCGACAAGGTGGAGCAACAGCTGTCCCGAACCCCCTATCTGGCGGGCGATGTGTTCACTCTCGCCGATATCAATTTTCTCAGTCAGTGCGGACTGGCGGTGGAGCGGCTGTTTCCCGAGATGAACGTTCGGGTCAGGGCGCCGCGCCTGGTGGAATGGGTCGGGCGCGTGCGAGCGCGCGCCGGCGTGAAGGCCGCGCTCGCAATGCCGGATCGGACCAGCCCGGCGTTGCGCGCGTTTACGGGTGAAGCTCGCTGAAAGTCAGCCCTGGTATCCCGTGGCAAACGTCGAATAAACCTTGTCCTGCGTCGTGATGAATTCGAGCAGCACCGGCCTGCCCTCCTTCGTCGCGGCAATGCCCTGCTGCAACGCGTGCATGACCTGGGCGGGGTCCGTGACCCGCTCGCTGTAGCCGCCCAGCGCCTTGGCCCAGTCCGCGTAGTTGCCGGAGATGTCCGTGGAGTGGTACTTCTCCCTCGACACCGCCATCGCCTTGAACTCCATCGCCATCGCGTAGTTGTTGAACAGGATCGACAGGATCGGGATCTGATCGCGGACGGCGGTCTCGAAATCCATGCCCGTCATGCCGATGGCCGCATCGCCCCACATGTTGATGCACAGCCTGTCCGGATGGGCGAGCTTGGCGCCCATGGCGAGCCCCAGGCCGTAGCCCAGCTGGGTCGACTTGCCCCAGCCGATGTAGCTCAACGGGGTGACAGGTTGCCAGAACGGTGAAAGCTCGTCGCGCGGGCTGCCCGCGTCGTGCGTGATGATCGTGTTCGGGACGTCCGCGACCGTCATGAGGTCGTGAATCACGCGATAAGGCGACAGCGGCTTCGATTCGCTCGTCAGGCGCGGCATCCACTCCGCCAGCCAGGGATCATTCTGCGAGCGGATGCGCTTGTGCACGTCGGCGGTCAGGCCGCGCGGCTTCTTCAGGCGATCCTTCAGCGCTGCGGCCAACATTCCGAGCGCGAGCCTGGAGTCGCCCACGATCGGATAGTCCGTCGGGATGTTCTTGTTGATGTCGTGCGCATCGAGGGTATTGTGGACGAACACCTTGTCCTTGGTTGGGAAGCGAATGCCGAAGCCGGTCGCGGTGAAACTCGCGCCGGCGCCGAAAACGACGTCCGCATCCTGCACGTGTTGGAACACGGCTTTCGGCATCGCCACGCCGCCCGAGCCGAGCGACAAAGGATGTGTTTCGGGAAAGGCGCTCTTGCCTTCGAGGCTGGTCGTCACCGGGGCTTCGAGAAGCTCCGCGACCTGCTTCAGCTCAGGCCATGCCTTTGCGTAGTGGACGCCTTGGCCGGCGTAGATAAGAGGCCGCTTCGCATCGATGAGGGCCGCAGCCGCGGCATCGACATCCGTGTGGCTCGGCGCCGAGAGCACGCGGCGAGTCGGTTTGTAGTCGATATTGCCAGGAACCTCGATGTTCCACATATCACCGGGAACCTCGAGCAGGACCGGACCCGGACGCCCATTGCGTGCGATCGTGAATGCCCTGCGCAGGGCCGGAACGATCATTTCGGGAGTGTTGATCTGCTCGGCGTGCTTGGTGATGTGCTGATAATTGAGCGCGGCATTGAAGCCCGGCCTGATCCAGGCCTGGCCGCGCGCTGACGCGCCGGGCATGAAGATCAGAGGCACGCCTTCGGACCAGGCCTGCGCGACGGCCCCGAACGCGTTCTCGACTCCCGGACCCGCTTGGCAGCAGAACACACCTACTTTCTCGCCCGAGGTCATTCGGCTGATGGCGTCCGCCATGTGAATGCCGACCCGCTCCTGCCGTACGATGATCGGGCGGATACCGGCCGCGGCACATGACTCAGTCAGGGGATTCAGCGGGTAAGCAAGGAGAAACTCGACGCCTTCGCGTTTAAGAATTTCCGCCGCAGCTTGGGCAACGTTCATCGGCCGCTCCTCACAAGGTCCATCGAAAAAAAAAGAGGTCACTCGAAGCCAGATGGCGGCACGGAGTATAGAGGTCCGCTCGTGGAAAGACGCGCACCCAAGAAGTTACCCGACCGTCAGAAGGACGATGCCGCGACGGCGCGACGAGCGCAATGTAAAGATATCTGAACCCGGCAGGCGCCGACGGTTAAACCATTGGTAAATCAATCGGTTAAGCGGCCACTTGGAGAACCTTTCGAACGGCTCGCGGCGCCGCGGCTCCTGCGGCTGCTGCCGCTCAAGAGCGCTTCGGTGCTCCTGTACGCCTAGCGGACGCTAACGGTGTTTTTCCCCACGCTGATTTGCGCGTTGCGCACTGTGATAGTCGCGCCCGCCGACGGTATATAACGACATGTTCACGAGAACGGCGCCGGTTCGACTGATGGAAGAGGCGGAATCCGGCGAGCTCAACTGGGACGCCCTGTACGCGGACCACGCGCCACGGGTTTACAACTACTTCCGTTTCCGTGTGGGCGGCGCCGACGTCGAGGATCTCACCTCCCGCACTTTCGAAAAGGCCTGGCGTTCGCGCGCGCG
>FTEO01001334.1_pt1 | contig 64121 bp, 54 predicted proteins | sample 1640211 | NCBI WGS metagenome assembly FTEO01 (sample SAMEA3914816, study PRJEB12502) | metagenome | biome: forest; material: soil | place: USA | collected 2011-09-16 | depth 0.3 m | reverse complement strand
CCGCGACGGGGCAATCCGCTCCGGCAACGGGGCGCAGCATCGACGACAAGGTGAGCTGGCTGCGCCATCAGGCGCACGTGCTGCTCGTCGAACCCGTCGTACTCGGGCTACCCGCTGCCCGGAAGCCGTGAGCCGTCGCATGTTGCGATTGACGCTCCTGGTCCTCGTGGCCCTCGTCGCAGGCTGCGCCACGCTGTCTGCAAACACCGCGCCTGCCTCCGCTGCTGCAAGCTCTGGCGTCGAGACCGAACGCCAGCTCGTCGTCACGATTCGCGATGCCAGCACCGGGTTGCGCGCCGCGCCGGGTTCGACGGCCCGCGCCTATTCGACGCCTTCCAACTATCAGGGATCGGCTTACGCGCGGCGCGTCATCGCTGCGCTCGAGCATGAATACTCCATCGATTGGGTAGCGGGCTGGCGCATCGATGTGCTGAACGTGCACTGCGCAGTCTTCACCGCACGCGATCACGCAGCGCGCGAAACCTTGCTCGCTCGCTTGCGTCGCGATTCACGAGTCGAGTCCGCCCAGCCGATGAATACGTTCGTCACGAGCTCACGCGCGGGTCAGTACAACGATCCCTACTTCTCGCTCCAGAAGGGCATGGAGGAGATGCACGTCCCCGAAGCGCATCGCTGGTCGCAGGGGCACGGGGTCACCGTGGCCGTGATCGACACGGGCGTGGATACGGCGCATCCGGAATTGGCCGGCCGCGTTCGGCTCGCACGCAACTTCGTAGACAACGATCCGGACCAGTTCCGCATGGACCGCCACGGCACCGCGGTCGCTGGCGTGATCGGTGCGTTGATGAACAACGGACAAGGCATCGTCGGCGTTGCACCGGCCGCGGAGCTGCTCGCGCTCAAAGCATGCTGGCAGGAGCGGCCCGAAGCGCCCGCCGTCTGCAACACCGTGACGCTCGCCGAAGCCCTCGCCTTCGCAATTCAGAAGCGCGCGCGCATCATCAACCTCAGTCTCACGGGGCCCAACGATCCGCTGCTGTCGCGGCTCATCAGTCGCGCGCTCGACCTGGGCATTCTCGTTCTGGGCGCCTCGGACGCCCAAGCCGGGGAGAGCACCGCGTTTCCCGTGAGCGTGGCCGGTGTCATCGCTGTTGCGGATGCAGACGATCCAACGCTTCTGGCCCGTGCGGGCTCATTTCGGCCCGCCTCGAACGTGGAGCCCGCGGAGCCGTTGCTCGTGGCACCCGGTCGGGAGGTGCTGACATTGGCACCGGGCGGCCGCTACGACTACGTCTCGGGCGCCTCAATCTCCGCAGCCATGGTGAGCGGCGTCGCGGCGTTGCTGCTCGAGCGCGATCAGCATCTGCGCGGGAACGAAGTGCGCGCGCTGCTGGAAAGAACTGGCGTGCCGAGCGCCGATCGCACCACGCGCCTGGTAGACGCCTGCGATGCCGTCGCGTCGATCGTTCGTGCCACGGCCTGCACCAGCTCCGAAATCCGCACGGCCGCAGACTCGACGCCGAAGTAGCGGGCGCTACGCCGCAGCTCGAGCGCCGAGACGTGCAAGCGCCCGGTCGTGCACTCTCGAGAGCAGCACCACCGATGTCATGGCGCCGATGAGCGCAAAGAACATGTCCCACTGCGTGTCCCACACGTCACCCTGCGTGCCGAGAAACGCGGTGGCGCCGGAGCCGGAGAAAACCGCCGTCCACCATTCGATGAACTCGTAGCACGCACTGATCGCGAGACAGATCGCCACGACGATGAACGAGAGCCACCCGCCTGGCTGCAAAGGCGTCCGTCGAAGCAATATTTCTCTCACCACGATCGCTGGAACGAATCCCTGAGTGAAATGCCCGAGACGGTCGTAGTGATTGCGCGAAAGATCGAACAGCTTCTGCACCCAGAACCCGAGTGGCACTTCGGCGTATGTGTAATGCCCACCCACCATGAGGATCATCGAGTGGATGGCGATGAGCCCATATGCCAGCGGTGTGAGCGGGAATCGCTTGCGCGTCCAGGCCAGCAGCACGAGCGCGACGAGCACCGGCGCCACTTCGAGCCACCACGTGTCCCGGTCCTTCGGCGCAAAGCCACTGACGGCAAGCCCTGCCAGCGCCACCGCGACGAATAACCAGTACATCAGCGCGTGCCCGCGAATTCCAGCACGTGGCGCGCGATCGATTCGGGGTCTTCGATGTGCATCATGTGGCCCACGCGCGGGAGATTCACGATGCGCAGATTGCGGAAGCAGGAGTGCAGGTATTCCTCGGTGCCGTCCGCGCCGACGCGGCCCCGGATTTCCGAGTGCTCGGCAAGCAGCAGCAGCATCGGCGCTTCGAAGCGGCGCCAGGATGCCTCGGCTTCCTCACGGCGGAACAGCACCGGGTTGACGTTGCGATGGCGCGGATCGAACGCGAGCACGATGCCCTCACCGCCCGGCTCCGGACGGGTCCAGGCGCGCGCGAGGAACTCGGCGCGCTCCTCTGGCATGTGCGGATTGCGGGAGACGAGAAATCTCGCCAGCGCCTCGATCGAATCGTAGCGACGGGCCTGCGCGGGAGCGCGGATCTGGTCGAGCCATTCCATGGCGCGTCCAGGCGCCTCGTCCGGCGAGGTGCGCGGCAGGCCGATGCCTTCGAGATTCACGAGCCACTCGATCCGCTTCGGCCGCATGCCGCCATACATCGTGACGACCGTGCCGCCCATGCTGTGCGCGATGAGCCGGGCCGGCGCGCCCGGCATCACGACATCGAGAAAGGCTTCCAGATCACCGAAATAGTCCGGAAACCAGTACCCACCCTGCGGCCACTCCGTGCCTCCGAACCCACGCCAGTCGAGTGCCACACAGGATTCGCCCGCGGGCAGGCAATCCACGAGAAACTGCCACGTCTCGCTGCAATCCATCCAGCCGTGCAGCAGAATCAGCGGGTTGTCGGTGCGCTCGCCCCACCAGGTGAGGCGATGGCGCAATCCGCGCAGGACCACATGTTCGCGCCACGGCACGCGGCGCCTGATCTCGGTCATGACATGCCTTTCAGCATCGTGTGGAGGGGCGCACGATCTGTCGCAAGCCCAGAACAATTGCATGCCGGGCACGACAAGCGCGATTATCGTGGAGTCCCATCACGCGCGCGCGCGTAGAGGAGGAGTCGTGAACACTTCCGGACCTACCGCCCAGTCGGCGGACGACCGCACGTGGGCCATGATCGCGCATTTCTCTGCGCTCGCCTTCCTCATTCTGCCCCCGATCGGCGGCGTGCTCGGCCCGCTCGTCGTGTGGCTCGTCAAACGCGAACAGTCCGTGTTCACGAGTGAAGCGGCGAAGGAAGCATTCAACTTCAACCTGAGCGTGCTGCTCGGCTACGCCGTGTGTGGGCTGCTGGCCTTCGTGTTCATCGGCATCGCACTCGGCGCGCTGCTGTTCGTCTTCTGGCTCGTGATCACGATCGTCGCTGGCGTGAAGGCGAGTGAAGGCTTTCACTATCGGTACCCGTTCGCGTTGCGTGTGCTGAAGTAGCCCGGCTGGGCGGGCCTCACGCGCCGAGAAAAATCTTGTACGCCGGGTTCGCCGCTTCTTCCGTGTACGCGTAGTGCAGATCCCGCAGATGCTCGAGAAAATCCGCTCGCTCACCCGGCGGCACCTGGATGCCCGCGAGCACCCGCCCGTGGTCGGAGCCGTGATTGCGATAGTGGAACAGGCTGATGTTCCAGCGTGAGCCCACGGCCTGCAGGAACCTGACCAGCGCGCCGGGGCGCTCCGGAAATTCGAAGCGATAGAGCTGCTCGTTCTCGATGCCGCGCGCCGGGCCGCCGACCATGTAGCGCACGTGGAGCTTCGCCATCTCGTTGTCGGTCATGTCCTGTACGCGATAGCCAGCGCCGCGCAGCGTGGCTACGACTGCGTCCCGTTCGCCGCGCCCCTGCGAAATGGAGAAGCCCACGAAGATCTGCGCCGCTCGCCCGGCCTCGTAGCGATAGTTGAACTCGGTGACACTGCGCCGGCCGAGGATCTCGCAGAAATGCAGGAAGCTGCCCGGCTGCTCCGGGATCTCCACCGCCAGCAATGCCTCGCGCTCACCGCCCAGGTCCGCGCGCTCGGCAACGTGCCGCAGGCGATCGAAATTCATGTTCGCGCCGCTGTTGATGGCGACGAGGCGCTTGCCGGACCAGCGCTCACGACCGACCCACTTCTTGATTCCGGCGACGGCAAGCGCACCGGAGGGCTCGACGATGGAGCGCGTGTCCTCGAACACATCCTGGATCGCGGCGCAGATCTCGTCCGTATCCACGAGCAGCACTTCGTCTACGTATTCGCGGCAGAGATTGAACGTCTCCTCGCCGACGCGCTTGACGGCCACACCATCTGCAAAGATGCCGACGCGATCGAGCGTGACACGCTTGCCGGCTCGCAACGATTCGTACATCGCCGCGGCGTCTTCGGGCTCCACGCCGATGATCTTCACGTTCGGGTACAGGTACTTCACGTACACCGCGATACCGCTGATGAGACCCCCGCCGCCCACGGGCACGAAGATCGCATCGATGGCGCCGCCACTCTGACGCAGGATTTCAGGCGCGATGGTGCCCTGGCCCGCAATCACATCCGGATCATCGAACGGATGCACGAAGACGAGATTCCGTTCCCGGGACAGCACGAGCGCGCGCTCGTAGGCGCCGTCGTAGTCATCCCCATGGAGCACGACTTCGCCACCCAGATCCGCCACGGCCTGAACCTTGATCTGCGGCGTGGTCTCCGGCATGACGATCACGGCCGGAATGCCGCGCTTGTGAGCAGCGAGCGCGACGCCCTGCGCATGATTGCCGGCCGACGCGCAGATGACACCGCGCTGCGCGGCGCTCTCGGACAGGTGGGAAATCTTGTTGTACGCGCCACGCAGCTTGAACGAGAAGACCTTCTGCAGATCTTCACGCTTCAGCAGCACCTCGTTGCCCAGCCGGCGCGACAGACGCGCGGCGTGATCGAGCGGCGATTCGATCGCCACATCGTAGACACGCGCCTTCAGAATCCGCTCGATATAGGGACTCGCCACTGCCACTCCCGCCACTCACATCAGGAGGGCGGCAGCTTAGCCATTATCGAGCACGTGTGCAGGCTCGCTTGCCGGTTCACGGACGGGCGTCCCAGCGGGCTGCACGGCCGGCATCTCGAACACCCGAAACGGCGGCCGGTCGGGAAACTTGCTGAGGAGCAGGGGCATGGCCACGTTGAAGACCGGCGTGCCCCTGGTCGTGCGGCCTTCGAGAGCGCCATGGTGTGCATGGCCGTGAAACACGACGTTGACCGGGTAGCGGTTGAGCGGCTCTTCGAGCCGGCTGGTGCCGAGGTACGGATAGATCTCGAGCGGCTCGCCCTCGACGGTGTCACGAATCGGCGAGTAGTGGAGCATCGCCACACGCTGCAACGTTCGCAGCCGTGCCAGCGCGGATTCGAGCTTCATGGCCTCATCGACGGCGGCCTGCACGAACTGTTTCACGCCGACTTCGCCCCAGGCGCCGAGCGTACCGCGGCCGAAGCCACCCGGGAAACCTTTGACTCCGGCAAACCCGATGCCGGCGATGTCGCACGCCTCGCCATCGAGCACCTTCACGCCGATTTCCGTAAGCAGGCGACAGACCTCGACCTGCTGCCCCGACTCGTAGTCGTGATTGCCGAGCACGGCGATGATGGGAATGCGCACGGCGGAGGCGAGCTCTTTCGCGAGAATCTGCGCCTCTTCAGGCAGCCCGTAGTCGGTGAGATCGCCGCACAGGAGCAGAATGTCCGCGCGTTCGTTGACGGGAGCGAGCCATGGCGCGAGCTGTCCCTGCGATGTCTTCTTGACGTGAAGGTCGCCCACCGCGGCCAGGCGCACAGCTTGCTGATGAGTCATCAGGGAGTCCTCGGCCATCGTCGAGTTTTGGGAGCAATCGGCATGCCCATGCAAACCCTGCTGCAGGATGAACCTAGTGGGGGTTCTCGCGCATTTTATTCTGATGTCATGGAGCGGCTCGAGCGCGCGGAGGTGCCTTTTCTCGTCGGAGGCGCCTACGCCCTCTTCCATTTCACGGGCATCGAGCGCAACACCAAGGACTTCGACGTGTTCGTGCGCCGCATGGACATGGAGCGCGCGATGGCCGCGCTCCAGAGCGAGACGTGCCACGCCGAATTCACGTATCCGCACTGGCTCGGCAAGGCAATCTGCGGCGAGGATTTCGTCGACATCATCTTCAGCTCCGGCAATGCGGTCGCGACGGTCGACGAGGAATGGTTCGAGCACGCGCCGGTGGGCCAGGTGTTGGGCAGAACGGTGAAGCTCTCTCCCGCGGAGGAGATGATCTGGTCGAAGGCGTTCATCATGGAGCGCGAGCGCTTCGACGGCGCCGACGTGCTCCATCTCCTCTCCCGATGCGGCGACGATCTCGACTGGCCGCGCCTGCTTCGCAGGTTCGGCCCGCACTGGCGCGTGCTGCTCTCGCATCTCGTCACGTTTGGATTCGTCTATCCCTGCGAGCGAACGCGCATTCCGACCTGGGTGATGGATCAGCTGCTGGCGCGACTTCAGAAGGAATCGCACGAGCCGCCCCGCGCGGGGCGCATGTGCTACGGCCCGCTCATTTCACGAGCGCAGTATCTGGTGGATATCGAGCAGTGGGGCTACGCGGACGCGCGCCTCGGACCCAAGGGCTGCATGAGTGGCGATGAAGTGGCGCAGTGGACCGCCGCTGCGCTCGACACGCAGACCTGAATCGTCAGCGCCGATCCACCATCGGCCTCACCGAGAAACGGAACAGCGTCTTGCCGATGGAGACCATATCGCCGTCGCGCAACGTATGGCGCGTGATACGCCGGTTGTTGACCGCCACGCCGTTGGTGCTGTTCAGATCTTCGATGATGGTGTGATTGGGTCCCGCCAGAATCACCGCGTGATTGCGGCTGATGAACTTGGCATCGATCTGCAGATCGTTGTCCGGCGTGCGTCCGACGGTGGTCTTGCGGCCCAGCACGTGAACGACTTCCGAATCGCCGTCCGTGCGAATGAGCAGGCGCACGGCGCCTTCCGGCGCAATCTCGTGTGAGCCGCTCTGCGCAGGGTCGAGCCGACGGATGCTCTGCTGGATGTTGCCGAGCAGCGCCGCACTGTTGGCAGCTTCGGTTTCCAGGCGATTGATCAGCGAATCGCGCTCCGCGAGCGAGGTGCGTGCGCTCTCGATGGTGCCGCGCCACTCCTCGTGGGTCTTGGAGAGATCGTCGAGCTTCGTGCTCTTGGTGCGCAGCTCGACTTCCAGCCGATTGATGGCGTCTTCGGCAGCTTGCAGATCGCCTTCCAGCTCGGTGCTGCGATTGAGGCTCGCGCGCAGCTCGTCCTGGAGCTGACGCATGCTTTCCGCGTTTTCGTCGGCGCGGCGCTCGCTCTCGAGGGCACGCGCTGCGGAGGTGGCGAGGCGATTGATCAACTCGTCACGCTCGGTCTCGATGCGCAGGTTTGCGGCGACGCGCTCAGCGATCTCCGCGCGCGCCACGACAAGCTCGCGATCCAGGTCTTCCACGCGCAACTGCGTCGCGGCGAAGCGATCTTCGAGCTCGATGCGGATCTCCGCTGCAGTACGCAGCGCATTTTCCTGAGTCGCCAGCGTGGCATTCGTGCTGGCCAGCGACGATTCCTGTGCCGCGGCCTTCGCGAGTATCGCGTCACGCTCGTGCGTGAGGCGATCGATGTCGCGCATGCGTTCGGTAATGGACTCGCTGCTGTTCGTGGCGGCCGACTCGAGCTGGCGAATGCGCTCGACGCGGGCGGCCAGCGTGTCGGTGAGCGAAGTCACCGAGTCCTGCAGTTTCGTCCTGGCGCGTTCGGACTGCTCGATCTCGACATTGCGCTGTGCCAGCGATGCGGCGAGCGCACTCACTTCGCGCTCCAGCACTTCCACGCGTTGCCGACGATCGGTGAGATCCGTGCCGAGCTCGCGCGCCTGCGCGCTGCGGGATTCGATCTCCTGTCTGAGCGAGGCGATCTGGGCGTCGCGCTCGGCCACTTCACTATCGAGTCCGAGCAACTGCTCGTCGAAGATGGAGCGACGGCTTTCAAGCGTGTGCAGCGATTCCAGGTACTGCGCAGCACGGGCTTCAAGATTGCTCAGGTCCAGCCGCGCACTCGTCAGCGCGTGGTCGCGCACAACGAGTTGGGCTGCGAGCTCCTGATCGCGGGTCTGATGTCCACGAACCGCGCTCTCACGTTCATTGACTGCAGCTTGCAGACTGGAGACACGGCCTTGCTCAACATCGAGCGCCGCGCGTGCGGTGTCCAACTGTACGGTGAGCGACGCTGCGCGTTCTTCTGCCGCTCCAGCGAGCAAGGTGTTCTTCGCGTCGGCGGCCTGCAACTGCTCGGAAGCGCGCTGTTCGGTGGCCGTGCGCTCTGCACGCGCATTTGCGAGGTCGCGCTCGAGCTCGAGGAGTCGCTCGCCTTTGCGTGTGAGACGCTCTTCGACATCCCGAAGGTTCTCGGACAGCGAGCGCAGATCGTTCTCGAGCTGCACGCTGCGATCCTGCGGCACCGCGGGCTGTGCTGCCGCTGCAGCCGAAGTCTGCAACGCAGGCATGTGCCACGTATCGGTACTACCCGCGCGCTCATCGCTCAGCGCAGCTTCGTACGCGGCGACGTCGAGCACGGGTAGCTCGGCGGTAGTTTCGAGGTCCGCTTCCTTGGACGTAGAGGGTACTGACTGGCGTTGCACGCTCATGCGCGCGTCCCCTTGTGCTTTTATGGCACCGAATATAGCGCGCGTTTCTGTCGCGCGGGGGCGCCTGCTGCGCAATTTGTGATTGCACTCAATGAACGTGACTTAATTCGGGACCGCGCGCGCGTTCCGTAGCGCCAGCGCGACGGGCTCAATGGCCGAGGAAGTCCTTGAGCGGAGCCGCGACCGCATCGGCGGCCGTATCAAACAGACCCGCCCCCACTTGAGGCAGCTCCAGCGAGCGGGCGCGCGGCAGGTATTCGCGCGCGCGTGCTGTGGTGTCCCAAAGCTCATCCTTGGCCCGCACCACCAGCACGGGCTGGCCGATCTGCCGCAGGCGTTCCGCTTCAGGCGTCGCCGGAATGCCGACGAGGACGACTCGCCGCACCTGCTGCGGCCGGGCAATCGCAAGCTCGGCGGCGAGCAGCGAGCCATTCTGATAGCCGAGCACGTCGATCTGGCGAAAACGCATGGAGTCGAGAAAATCGCCCAGGCCGAGGGCCGTTTCCGCGAGGCTCACGCGAGAAGCCGGGCCATCCGACTCGCCGCTTCCGGGAATGTCGGGAGCGTAGACGGAACGGTCCCTCCCGAGGAGCGGCAGAAACTTCTGGAACACGCGGCCCGTCTGCCCCGCGGAATGCAGGCACAGGAGCGCGGTCCCTTCCTCGAAGCCACCCCCTGGGGCAATGGCGTTGTGTACGTGGAGCTGGCCGAAGCGGGACTCGAAATAGCCCCGGCGAACGCGCGGTTCGCTGGGGCTCAGGCGCGTCGTGACGGATCCCTTGGGCATGCACGCCAGTATAAAGGGAAACCTCCGCCGTGCTTGCGGCGCCGATAACCGCGCGTACCTTTGTCTAAGTGAGACGCGAGGCCTCGCCGCTTCGAGCCACGCCCTGCACGATTGACGCCCCGTACGCCTGACACCCGCTTGTTATCGACGGAGAACCGCCATGACCCGATTTCTGGTTCCGCTTGCCCTGCTCGCGCTGCTGACCGGCTGCGGACTCGCCGAAACCGCCGCGACCAGCGCCACCCTTGCCCAATCCGAAGCCGAACAGGCCAAGGCCGCAAAGCAAACCCAGGCGAAGATCGAACAGCGGCTCGAAGATGCGCAGAACGTCGCGGCCGAGCAGCGCAAAGCCGCCGAGGCCGCCACGGAATAAACCCGCGCGGGGCCAGGGTTCGCGGGAGCCGGCCGGGACTTGTGTACCCGACCGGCGCCGCGGTTCTTCTATCCCCTAGCGATGCTTCTTCGGCTTCGCGCGGCGCGCGGCGCTCTTGCCCGCCGCACGCTTGCCAGCCTTCTTCTTCGCCCGTTTGGCCGGAGCGCGCTTCGCAGCGGCCTTCGACTTGCCGGCCGCCTTCTTCGCCGCGCTCTTGCCCTTTGACTTGGCTTTCTTCGCAGCGGCCTTCACTGCCGTTTTCTTTGCAGACTTGCGGGCCGCGGTTTTCTTTGCCGGAGCCTTCTTCGCCGCCGGTTTCGCAGCCCGTGCCGTTTTCTTCGGAGCGCCAGCAGGCTTGGCCACCGCGGCGGGTTTCGCAGCGGCCGGCTTGGCGGCTGCCTTGGGCGCCGGGGCAGAAGAAGGCGCCGCAGCAGCCGCGGGCGCCGGCTTGGGTGCCGCAGGCGCTTTCGGAGCGGCAGCCGGTTTGGCCGATGTCTCCGCAGCACTCGGGGCAGCCGACGCGGCCGCAGGCTTCGGCACCTTGGGGGCCTTCGGCTTCGATTGGGACGCGGCTTTGGCAGCCGGCTCAGCCGCAGCAGCCGCCTTTGGCGCTTCCATGACCGCGAAAGCGGCGCCTTCCGGATCCATCATCTGCGCGATCCAGCTTCCACCCGGCACTTCCATGGGGCCATTCATCACGCGGCCACCGGCCGCCTTGGCCGCCGACACGGCCTTGCCCGCGTCGTCCACATGGACGTAGCACAGCCAGGCCGGCGGATCCCCGCTCGGTGACTTGAACACGCCGCCGTACTGTTCACCGCCGTGCAGAAACAGATGATAGAAGCCGACCGGCCCGCCCATGTCGTGCTTCGGGCCAACGCCCCAGCCGAACAGGTGCGTGTAGAAGCGCATGGCGGCGTCGGCATCGCTGGTGGCCAGCTCGTGCCAGCCGAAATCACCGCTGGCCGGCTTCGGTGCGCCCGGCTGCGGCTGGGAAGACTGATGGACCGCAAACTCCGCGCCCTGCGGATCCGTCAACACGGCATAGCGGCCGACGTTCGGCATCTCCGTGACGTCCTTCGTTACTTTTGCGCCCAGCGACTTGGCCTGGGCCACGGTCGCATGGACATCTTCCACGCCGATGTACGGCATCCAGCGCGGTGCGCCGGCGGCGCCGGACAGCGCCATCACGCCGCCAACCGGACCGTTCTTCCCCAGCAGCACCGTGTACGACGGATCGTGCTCCCACGGCTGCGATTTCCACGCGACCACCTTGGGGTAGAAGGCTTTGGCACTGGCCGCATCAGCGGTCAGCAGCTCGTGCCACACGAATTTGCCCCGGGAATCGGCGTTGCTCATGGCATTTTTTCCCTTGTTACTTGAATGAGCCTGCTTGAATGTGCGAGTTGCTCTTACGAGCGCGAAACTATTGGCGCGCCATTCTCCACCGCGGCGAGTCAGAGTAAATACCCGCGATGCCTGCATCATTACAAAAAGGTGCGATGGTGTGTGAAGGCTCGCTCGATGCGATCGACTGAGCGGCACGCGCGGCGCGCCGACCGGGCGCGGATTGCCGCTCGAGGTCCGTCACCGTCACAATCGGCGCCCGCTCGCGCCTGGCGCGGCCCGCTTTGGGGAGGCCCCGATGCTCCCCCCGCCGCGCCTGCTCTCGTTCCTGCTCGCTGGCCTGCTTTTTTCGGCCGCCATCGCGCAGACGATGCCCTTCTCCGCAGAGCGCATGTGGACCCTCGACCGCCTCGGCGAACCGACCCTGTCGCCCGACGGGCGGCTCGCCGTGGTTCCGGTCACGCACTACGACGTGCCGGAGAACAAGGGACTGACGGATCTGTGGCTCTTTCCGACCGATGGCACCCCCGCCCGCCGGCTCACGAGCGACCCGGCCCCCGACACCCAGCCCGTCTTCAGCCCGGACAGCAAGTGGATCGCCTTCCTGTCGAAGCGCGGCGATGACAAGCAGACCCAGGTGTACGTGATCCCCGCGGACGGCGGCGAGGCGCGCCGGGTCACGAATATTCCCACGGGGGTGGACGTGCCGAAGTGGTTTCCGGACGGCCGGCACATCGCCTTCGTCACGCCCCTCTGGCCGGACCTCGTGCGCTGGGAAGATCAGGCCGCGCGTCTGCAGGAACGCCAGGAGCCGAAGATGACCGCGCGGGTGTGGGACCACGCACCGATCGCCTACTGGGACCATCTGCTCGATGATCGCGAGTCGCACCTGTTCTCGGTGGACGTGAATGGCGGCGAACCGGTGGCCATTACGCGCCTGTCGGGCTACACGCTCTCGAATCAGGACATCGACGCCTATTCCTACGACATCTCACCGGATGGCCTCGAGGTCGCCTTCAGCACGAACGTCGACAAGACGGGCGTGGAGCCGAACTACGACGTCATCGTGCTGCCCGCCTGCGGCTGCAAGCCCGCGAAGGACGTGACCCCCGACAACCCGGCCGACGACACCGAGCCGCGCTACAGCCCGGATGGCCACTGGCTCGCCTTCGTCCAGCAGCGCATCAAGGGCTTTTATGCGGACCGCGGCCGCCTGATGCTGCTCGATCGCCGCGACGGCAAGACCCGGAACCTGACGGAGAGCTGGGACCGCACGGTGAGCCACGTGGACTGGCTGCCGGACAGCAAAAGCCTGGTCGCCTCGATCGATGATGCCGCCACCCAGCGCGTCTATCGATTCGGACTCGGCGGCGGCACCCCGAAGGCGATTACGACGTCGCCCAGTTTCAGCGCAGTGGGGGTCGGTAAGTCCACCGCCATTGCCGTCCGGCAGAGTTTCACGGAGCCGCCGACGCTCGTGCGGCTCGACCTCAACTCCGGCGGCGCAACGAAGCTCTCGACCTTCAACGACGCAAAGCTCGCGGACCTGGCGTTCGGGAAGGTGGAAAACATCACGTACAAAGGTGCACGCGGCGATGACGTACAGATGTTCGTGGTGTATCCGCCGGGCTTCGACCCGACGAAGAAATATCCGGTTTACATGCTTCTGCATGGCGGCCCGCACAACGGCATGACCGACGGCGTGCAGTGGCGCTGGAACGCGCACGTGTTCGCGAGCTGGGGCTATATCGTCACCTGGCACAACTTCCACGGCTCGAGCGGCTTCGGCCAGGCCTTCACGGACTCCATCAACCCGGACTGGGTGACGCTGCCCTACGAAGACACCCTCAAGGCCGCGCAGTGGCTGATGGAAAAACCGTACGTCGATCGGGATCGCATGACGGCGGGCGGCGGCAGCTACGGCGGTTATCTCGCGGCCATCCTGTTGGGCCGCGAGCAGCCCTTCAAGGCGCTGGTCGCGCACGCGGCCGTGTACGACCAGTACACCCAGATCGGTGCCGACTACGGCGCCGAAAAGCCGCGCTTCTACAACTTCTGGGAGAAGCCGGAAGAATTCGCGCGCATCTCGCCGCACACCAACGCCGCTGCCTTCAAGACACCGACGCTGATCATCCACAACCAGATGGACCGACGCGTGCCGGTGAACAACGGCATCGAGCTCTTCAACACGCTTCAAAGCAAGGGCGTGCCCAGCAAGCTTCTCTACTACCCCGACGAGAACCACTGGGTGCTGAAGCCGCAGAACTCGCTGTTCTGGTATCGCACGGTGCGCGAATGGCTCGCGCAGTACGCGCCGCCGGGAGGGCGGTGAAATCAGCGCCTCATCCAGCGCGCGTCAGAGCTTCACCATCACGTGTCGCACGGTGGTGTAGTCCTCGAGCGCGTACATCGAGAGGTCTTTGCCGTAGCCGGAGCGTTTGAAACCCCCGTGCGGCATCTCGCTTACCAGCATGAAGTGCGTGTTGATCCAGGTGCAGCCGTACTGGAGGCGGGCGGCGACCTGCATGGCTTTGCTCACGTCGCGCGTCCACACGGATGAGGCCAGGCCGTATTCGGAGTCGTTTGCCCAGGCGATGGCTTCGTTCGCTTCCTTGAAGCGGGTGACGGAGACGACCGGGCCGAAGACTTCGCGCTGGACGATCTCGTCCGTCTGCTTCGCGCCCGCAACGACGGTGGGTTCGTAGAAGAACCCGCTGCCCGCGCGGACCTTGCCGCCGGCCGTGATCTCGATGTGCTTCTTCGCGGCCGCGCGCTCGACGAATCCCGCCACGCGCTTGCGTTGCCGTGCGCTGATGAGGGGGCCCATCTCGACACCTTCTTCGCGCTGCGTGCCGACCTTGATGCCGGCCACCGCACTGCTGAGATCGGCGACGAGCTTGTCGTAGATTTTCGGGCCGGCGTAGATGCGGCACGCGGCCGTGCAATCCTGGCCGGCGTTGTAGAAGCCAAAGGTGCGCACGCCGCCGACCACGGACTCGAGGTCCGCATCGTCGAACACGATGACCGGTGCCTTGCCACCGAGCTCCAGGTGCGTGCGCTTGATGCCTTGTGAGGCGGCCGCGAGCACTCTTTCGCCGGTGGCAACGTCGCCCGTGAGAGAGATCATCGAAACACCGGGATGCTGGATCAGCGGTGCGCCAACCGTCTTGCCGCGTCCGCACACCACGTTCACAACGCCCGGCGGAAACAGCTCTGCGAGGATCGTGGCGAGCTTCAACGTCGAGAGTGGCGTCTGCTCGGAAGGCTTGATGACCACGGCATTGCCGCCGGCAAGAGCCGGCCCCAGTTTCCACGCCGCCATCATGAGCGGGTAGTTCCACGGCGCGATGGATGCGACCACGCCGATAGCATCGCGCCGGATCATGCTCGTAAAGCCCGGCAGGTACTCCCCTGTCGCGGACCCATGCATCGTGCGCACGGCACCGGCGAAGAAACGGTAGACGTCCGCAATCGCCGGGATCTCATCGTTGAGCACGGCGTTGTAGGGCTTGCCGCAGTTCTGCGACTCGATGGCGGCGAACTCCGCGGCTTCGGCCTCGATGCGGTCGGCCAGCTTCAGAAGAAGCGTCGCGCGATCTCTCGGCACCGTGGCAGACCAGGCGGGAAACGCCTTCTGCGCCGCCTTGACGGCGGTGTCGATCTGGCCTTCGGACGCTTCGCCAACTGCCACGATCTTCCGGCCCGTGGCGGGATCGAGCACGTCTTCCTTGTCCCCCGCTCCGGCGACGAGCTTTCCGTTGATCAGCAGCTTCGTGTTCATCAGGCGCGCTCCTCGACCGGTCTCGTCAGATAGTAAGCCAGCACGATGGGAATCAGGGTGACGGCGATGACCAGCGCGGCCACGACGTTCGTGACCGGGCGATCGCGCGGCCGGAACAGCTCACTGAAGAACCAGATCGGCAGCGTCCGTTCGTGGCCGGAGGTGAAGATCGTCACGATGATCTCATCGAACGACAGCGCGAACGCGAGCATGCCGCCTGCGAGCAGCGCCGTCGCCACCTGGGGCAACAGCACGTAGCGGAAGGTCTGCGCGCCGTCCGCGCCGAGATCCATCGACGCTTCGATCCAGCTCGGCGGAATCCGGCGCAGGCGCGCGACCACGTTGTTGTGAACGATGACGATGCAGAACGTGGCGTGGCCCGCGACGATGGTCCAGTAATTGGGATCGAGGCCCGCGAGCTTGATGGCCGACAGCAACGCGATGCCGGTGATGATTCCAGGTAGCGCTATGGGCAGCGCGAACAGCACCGTGAGCGTTTGCTTACCGCTGAACTGACTGCGTGCCAACGCGAGGGCCGCAAGAGTACCCAGCACGAGTGCGGCAAGCGTCGCCATGCTCGCCACCGCGATCGACAGGCGCATCGCGGCCCACATGTCACTGCGCGCGAAAGCCACCTCGAACCAATGCAACGTCAATCCCGGCGGCGGGAAGCGATACGTGCGGTCTTCCGTGGTGAACGCATACAGCAGAATGATCAGCACCGGGAAGTGCATGAACGCGAGCCCCGCATACGCGGCGATGCGCGAGCCGAGCGGCACTCGGTTAGCGAGCACGGGCCAATCCTCTGCGGAGATCACATCGCATCGAACGCTCCGAGGCGTTTCACGAACGCGAGATAGAGCGCAATCAGCACGATCGGCACCACTGAGAAGGCCGCGGCCAGCGGAATGTTCCCCGCCGTGCCCTGCTGCTGATAGACCATCATGCCGATGAAGTAACCCGGTGCGCCCACGATGCTCGGAATGATGTAGTCCCCGAGCGTAAGCGAGAAAGTGAATACCGAGCCCGCGGCGAGCCCGGGCAATGCGAGCGGCAGGATCACGGTGCGAAATGTCGTGCGCGGCCGTGCGCCGAGATCCGCCGACGCCTGAATCAACGAACCCGGCACGCGCTCGAGCGCCGCTGCGATGGGCAGGATCATGTACGGCAGCCACATGTAGACGAACACGATGAACATGCCGAGATAAGAAGAAGCCAATGACGGTCCGCCGATGCCGGGCAGCTGCAGGATCGCATCGAGAACGTCATCCGCACCCACCGCGTGGAAGAACCAGCTGAGGATGCCTTCCTTCGCCAGAATGAGCCGCCACGCGTAGACCTTCACGAGATAGCTGGTCCACATGGGCACGAGGATGGCGACGTAGAACACCGCCTTCGCTCGCGCCGATGCATACCGCACCATGTAGTTCGCGATGGGGAACGCGATGATCGCGGAAACGATCGTGACGGACACTGCCATGAGCAGCGTGCGCAGGACGATGTCGAGATTGGCCGGCTGCGTGAGAAGCTGCTTGTAGGTGGCAAGCGTCGGCTTGTGGACGATCTGCGCCGTGAACTCGTCTATCGAATAAATGCTCTGCGTGAGCAGTGCGAAGAGCGTGCCCAGATAGCCCGTGCCGAGCCACAACAACGGCGGCACGAGCAGCAGCAACAGATAGAGCGTCGAACGCCGATAGAGGAATGTTGAAACGCTGCGCAGTGGCCCGCCGCCACCTGCCTCGCCAAGCACACCCGCGGTTGCCGACATGGCCTAGGCGATCTCCGGTTTTGTGAGGCCCGCGGCCATTCGTTACACCGACTCGAGCTGGACCATGCTCTCTCGTGACCACACGAGGCGAACACGCTCGCCCGGAGCCGACGGCGGACGCGAGGACTCGGCCGCGTTGAGCGTGGCGGAGAAGATTTCGCCTACATCGAGCCGCACTTGCCAGCGGCTCGTGGCGCCGTGGTATTGCACGTCCAGCACGGTTCCTTCAGCACTGGCCGCGCCCGCCGGAACGGCGTCGCCCGGCGCGAGCACCTGGACGTTCTCCGTGCGCACGGCAAATGGTTGGTGCATTCCCGCCAGCTTCTCGGCGATGTCGCCCTCCGCGACATTGGCCCCGCCGACGAAGCGCGCCACGAACGGCGTACGCGGCTGTGCATACAGCTCACGCGCGCTCGCCATTTGCTCGATGCGGCCGCGATTGAACACGGCAACGCGATCCGACATCGACAGCGCCTCACCCTGATCGTGCGTCACATAAACGAATGTGATGCCGAGCCGCCGTTGCAGATTGCGCAGCTCGATCTGCATCTCTTCGCGCAGCTTGAGATCGAGCGCGCCGAGGGGCTCATCGAGCAGCAGGACTTTCGGATGGTTGATGAGCGCGCGGGCGAGCGCCACGCGCTGCTTCTGCCCACCGGAGAGTTGCGCCGGCCTGCGGTCTTCGAATCCGGTGAGCTTCACCAGATCGAGCATCTCGCGCGCTTGCGAGCGGCGCTCGGCCGCGGGCACTTTCCGCACCCGGGGCCCGTAAGCCACGTTGTCCTGCACCGTCATGTGCGGAAACAGCGCGTAGTCCTGGAACACGGTATTCACGCTGCGCTCGTAAGGCGGAACGTGGGAAACGTCCTGCCCATCGAGCAGCACGTGCCCGGCGTCCGGAAGATCGAAGCCCGCGATCAGCCGCAGGCAGGTGGTCTTGCCCGAGCCCGACGGCCCGAGCATGGCAAAGAATTCGCCCGGTTCGATGCTGAGCGAGACGCGATCGACCGCGCGCACCGTACCAAAGGTGCGCGCGACGTCGTGAAACTCGACTGCGGCAGCCAAGCGCGGGTCAACGCCCGCCTTGGATCGCCACGTAATCCGTTGACCAGCGGCTGTACGGAATGCACGTGCCCTGCGAGGGGCATGTGGCTTCCGGCGTGCGCCAGAACTGAATCTTGTCGAACAGATCGATGCCGTTGGTCTTGCAGCCTTCCGCACCCAGCAGCTCGTTGTTCTCGCACGCGGCGGGAACGGCCGGCACAGAACCGAACCAGGCGGCTACGTCGCCCTGCACCTTTGGCGAGACGGACCAGTCGAGCCACTTGTAGGCACAGTTCGGATGTTTCGCCTGGGCATGCATCATGGTGGTGTCGGCCCAGCCCGTGGCGCCTTCCGTGGGGAACACGCTCGCGATCGGCTGCTTCGCGGTCTTCAGCGTGTTCACCTGATACGGCCAGGACGGCGAGGCGACGACGCCTTCGTTCGTGAAATCCTGCACCTGGACATTGGCGTCCTGCCAGTACCGCTGGACCAGCGGATGCTGCTTGCGCAGCACATCCAGCACGGCGGTGTACTGCTGCTCGTTGAGCTCGTACGGATTCTTGATGCCGAGATCCGGCTTCTTCGTCATGAGATACAGCGCGGCGTCCGCGATGTAGATCGGGCCGGCGAAGGCCTGTACGCGGCCCTTGTTAGGCTTGCCGTCCGGATAGGTCTGCGGCTCGAACACCGCGGACCACGAGGTCGGCGGCTTCTTGAACGCCTTCGTGTTGTACATGAGCACGTTCGGGCCCCACTGGTAGGGGATGCCGTAGTGCTTGCCGTCCACGTAGTGCCACGGCGCTTCCTGCAGGCGCTTGTCTACGTTCGCGTAGGCCGCCACGCGCGAGACATCCACCGGTTGTACGGTGCCGCCGCGGATGAGTCGCAGCGAGGCATCGCCCGAAGCGGTGACGAGGTCGTAGCCGCCCTGCGTCATGAGCGACACCATTTCATCGGACGTGCCGGCGACTTTCACGTTGACCTTGCAGCCCGAATCTTTCTCGAACTGCGTCACCCAGTCGTAGGCCTTGTCCGTCTCGCCGCGCTCGATGTAGCCGGCCCAGGCGATGATGTCGACCTGCCCTTCGGGCTTCGTAGGATCGACCGCGGGAACCGCCGCGGCGGGAGGTGCCTCTTCTTTCTTCGAGCAGGCGCCAACGAGAGTGAGAGCAGCGAGGGCGGCAACCAGTGAGCCGCGCCGCAAGGTTGCAAGCGAGCCGTGCATGATGAGCGGTCCCCTGAAGTTGAACGTTGTTATCGGCGGCCCATGGTAGCGCTTCGGTGCGCAGCGCCGCCACGGATAAGAAATCGGCCGCGGGACCCGGTCAACCGCTCTTGAATGAGGCCGCAGCGCTCAGGGCAACTGCCACGTCACACCGACCAGGAACACGCGCGGCAGCCATGTGGATACCTCCGGAAGTGGCGCGAGACCGCTGCCCGAGTCCGCGACGCGATAAGACGAACAGCAGAGATTGCTGTGGTTGGTGAGGTTGTCGATCTCGCCAAACGCCTGCAGCACTCCCGTGGGCAACGGATGCGTCCACGCAGCCCGCACGTCGAGCGACAGATACGCGGGCCACGCCTGTGCATTGCGAGGTGCGAGCTCGAAGCCTGCAGGCGTCGCGACGAGCTCGTTGCGACGCCAGCCGGTATGCCAGGTGAGGCTCGTCGTGACCTGCCACGGACGATTCGTCCACGCAAGGCCAGATGAGATGGCGTGCTTCTGATCCCACGTTCGCAGCACGTGCACCGGGCCGAACCGGTCCGTCGCCTGCGACCAGGTGTAGCTCGCCCAGCCGCTCCACACTTGCGGCAATTGCCATCGCACGCTCAGCTCCGCGCCCGACATGCGCGAGCTGTCCGGCTGTACGCGCACTCGATCCACTTGCAACTCCGGAAAGAGCGCGAACGGATCCAGCAGGTTCTCGTAGAGCGGCGTCGGGTCGCTCACCTGCTTGTCGTACGCCTCGAGGCGCAGCAGCGCCGCGGTGGCGATGCGCCGCTCGATGCTCACGACCGTCTGCGTGGCACGTTGTGCGGGATGGAACGTCGTGTCGCCGTCCTGCACCTGCAGCTCATCGGGCCGCTCGGTTTGCGCGAAGCGCCCCCAGCTGACGCGCAAGGCGGTGGCCGGGTCGTACTGATACTGCAAACTCAGGCGTGGCGAGAGCTGGTTGTCGTGAAAGGCCGCAGTAAAGCGCTGCTCGTCCCAGCGCAGCGCAAGATCGAGCGTCGTGCGCTTCGACAGGGAGATGAGCGATGACGCATACGCCGCGTACGACTCGCCCCTCACGTGAAGGTCGGTGGATTGGGCGTAGGTGTCGGCGCGACTGAAGGCGGCCGCGGCCGTGGCGTTGAACTGCACCTGGCTCTGATAACGATACAGCGCGTTGTAATCGTAGCCTTCGAGGCCGCCGCTCAGGGCAAGCCACGCCCTCACGCGCGCGCTGGCGTCGAGCCTTACGGTGTCCGTGTCGAAGCGGCGCCGATCATCGACGGTGCCCTGCGCACTGGCCGGCTGGTCGACAGACCCATCGCGGTCGGTGTGGCGCTCGGTGCGCGATAGGGTGGCACGCAACTCGCTCGCACCGGTCGGATGGAACGTCCATGCGGCCCAGCCGGTGGCGTCCCGATAATCGATGTTGCCGCGCTCGGCGGTGTCGTCGAGATTTGCGGTGAGCGTGTCATCGAGCAGGAGGTACCCTGCCGCCACGGTTGCGCGCGGCCCAAGGTCGAGCTGCAAGCGACCGAGCGCATCGAGAAAGTCCGGTTCGGTTTCATGACGACCCAGCACGTCGGTGAACAGATCGACGTTCCCGCGCCGCACGCTTGCAAGCCACTCGACCGGATAGGAATCGAGGCGGCCCTGCGAGAGCGCGCGCGTGTAGAGCAGGCTCGCGCCGATCGCGTTGTAGCCCTCACCGGACCAGGTGCGCGGCGCGATGTCGAGCACGCCGGAGAGCCGGTTGCCGTAGCGCGCGGGAAACACGCCGCTGAAGAAATCGATCTTCGAGAGGCTGTCGGGATCGAGAATGCCGAGCAGGCTCTGCACGTCCTTGTAATGAAACGGCTCGAAGAGCGGCACCCCATCGAAATACACGGCGAGCTCATCCTCGCGGCCGCCGCGCACGTGCGTACGTGCGGACAGGGGGTTCGCCGCCGTGCCGGGAAGGACCCGCGTGACGCGCATGGCGTCTTCCGCGAGCCCCGGAAGCGACTCGATATCGTCGCGGGAGAGCTGGGTCAGATCTGCCGAGGGCTCCTGCGGCTCGATCTCATAGCGGCTCGCGTAGACGTCGATCTCATATGGCGAGTCAGTGGAAGGTGGGGCGGCCTTCGGCGTCACCGCACGCGCGTTCGCCGCGTTGGCCGCGGGTGGTGACGGTGCCGCAGCGCCCTTTACCACCGCGAACAATCCTGGGCGCACCGGCTTGAGCGTGAGGCCGTGTGGCGCGAGGATGCGGCGCGCCACCTCCTCCGGTGACCCGGACCCCGGATCGACGTCGACGCGCCGCTCGGCACCAATCAAGGCCGAGCTGAAGATGAGCTGCAGTCCGCGGCCGCGCAGCTCATCGAGCGCCGCAGCAAGCGATTGTCCTTTTTCGACGGGGTAGGTGGGAAGGCACCAGGAAGACAACGCCACGAGAAAAAGTGCAGCTTTTCCACGCATTTGTGGCATTCCGGATTTTACTACGCACCCCACGCGGGCCTTTTCGCCGCGCCCCGCACTCGAATGTGGCCGTGCAGTGGCGACTGATTTCCGCCCACGCATCGTCTAACAATTTTATGTGCTTCGTTAAGGCCATCCTGATTCATGCCTGACTCATTCGCCGGTCCCTTACGGCCGGCTGCCCTCGCTCGATTCCGCCCGCTGCTCACGCTCGCGCTCTGGTATGTGTCCCTCGGTCTGCTGCTCCGCGTGGTGCTGTGGATCGCGTTCGGCCGCGCCCAACAGGTCGGCGCCGGCACGCTCCTCGGGCTCCTCTGCTCTGGCGCCTTCGCCGATCTCATCCAGAGCTTCTATCTCCTGGCCGCTTATGCGCTCTTCCTGTGGCTGACGCCGGACCGGCTCTATCGGTCTCGCGTCGTGCAGTTCGGGGTGCTCGTCGCCGCGTTCGTCTGGATGTTCGGCCTCACGTTCGTCGCGGCCGTCGAGTACTTCTTCTTCGAAGAGTTCGACGCGCGGCTGAACCTCGTCGCGGTGGACTACCTCATGTATCCCACCGAGGTGATCGGCGACATCTGGGCCGCATACCCGGTCGTCACGGTGCTGATCGTCGTGGCCGTGCTTTGCGCGGGAATCGTGTATGCACTGCGCCGGCAGCTGCTGCCTTCCGTGGCCAACACCACGCGCTTCATGGAGCGAACCGCTGTATTCGCGCTGTTCGTCATGCTTACGGCCGCGTTCGCGTTCGGTTTCGAAACGCATACCCTCGCCTTCTCACAGAACCGCGTCGCCAACGAAATCGCCGCCAACGGCGCCAGCAGCTTCTTTCGGGCCCTGCGCACGAACGAGATCGACTATCACACCTACTACGCGAGCCGGCCCGCCCGGGCGAACCTTGACGATCTCGTGGCGCACCTGAGCGATGGCGGCGGAAAATTCACACGTCTGGCCGAAGGACGCGTGGACCGCAGTTTCCCGGGCAGCGCGAACGGGCTCGGCAAGCTGAACGTCGTGGTGGTCTCGAGCGAATCGTTCGGCGCCGAATTCAGCCAGCTCTATGGCTCGAAGCGCGACTGGACGCCCGAGTTCGACGCCACCGCCCGCCAGGGCGTCTGGTTCCGGCACATGTACGCCTCGGGGACGCGCACGGTGCGCGGGCTCGAAGCCATTGCAACCTCATTGCCGCCGATTCCGAGCGTCTCCGTACTGCGCCGGCCGGGAAACGAGGGCATTGCGAACTGGGGCTCGGTCATGCGCCAGCACGGCTACGCCACGAGCTTCCTCTACGGGGGCTACGGCTACTTCGACAACATGAACTACTTCTTCGGTCACAACGGCTTCGAAGTGCGCGACCGCGAGGAGATTCCGCAGCCCGTGCGCTTCGAGAACATCTGGGGCGTGGCCGACGAGGATCTGTTCGACTCCGCCATGAGCTACTACGACGGCCTCGCGCAGCAGGGTAAGCCGTTCTTCTCCATCATCATGACGACCTCGAACCACAAGCCCTTCACGTTCCGCGCGGGGGTTCCCGGCGTGCTGCCGAAGGGCGGCGGGCGTGAGTCGGGCGTGCGCTACGCCGATTATGCGCAGGGTTATTTCCTGCGCGAGGCGCGCAAGCACGCGTGGTTCGACAACACGCTGTTCATCGTGGTGGCCGATCACGGGGCACGCGTCTACGGGCGGGAGGAGATTCCGCTCAAGAGCTACGAGATTCCCATGGTCTTCTACGCGCCGAAGCACCTGCCACCGGGCGAAGTGGACGCGCTCACCACGCAGATCGACATTGCGCCCACCGTGCTGGGCCTCCTCGGGCTGTCTTACAGCGCACCATTTTTTGGTCAGGACGTGATGCACGCCAGCACGGACCATCGCGTCGCCTTCTTCAGCCACAACCACGATGTCGCGCTCTACCGGGACGGGCAGCTCGCCATCCTCGGGCTTGGCAAGTCGATTCAGGACGTGTTCTACGACGCGCCGACCGACTCCTATCGCCCCGCGCCCCTGAATCCGCAGCTGAACGATCTCGCGGTCGCGTATTACCAGACGGCATTCGAGCTCTTCCGCACGCGGCGCTACAACTGAGCCGCCCTCATTGCCGCCGCGCCGGCGCAGGGTGACGGGCGAGCGTGACGCGCTCACTATTACGGCACCTGACCCGGCCAAGGGCGATTGATCCCCGTGAACCTACCCGTCTCACCCTCCATGGCGGACGAACCCGAGCTCATCCGCCGCATGCTCGCCGGCGAGGAGCGGGCCTTCGATGCGTTTTTCGAGAGTCACTTTCCACGGCTGTATCGCTTCGCCCTGCCCCGGTTGAACGGCGACCGCGAAGCGGCGCGGGAAGTCGTGCAGTCGACCCTGAGCAAGGCCATGCGCAAGCTGGCGGACTATCGCGGCGAGGCCGCTCTCTTTACCTGGCTCTGCCAGATCTGCCGGCGCGAGATCGTCGACCGGCTGCGCCTCGAGCGGCGCCACTCGGACCACGTCGTGCTGATCGACGACCGGCCCGAGCTGCGCGCGGCCATCGAATCGCTCGAAGCGCCGGACGAATACGATCTCGTGAAGAGCTACGGCCGGGCGGAAGTCGGGCGGCTCGTGCAGTCGGTGCTCGATCGCCTTCCGGCCCGCTACGGCGATGCGCTGGAATGGAAATACGTGGAGGGCCACTCGGTGGAGGAGATCGGCGCGCGGCTCGGCATCGGGCATACGGCAGCCCAGTCGCTGCTGGCCCGCGCACGCGTGTCGTTCCGGGAGGCGCTGGAGAAAGTATTCGGGTCGGCGGCCGAGGACATCGCCTCGGCGCTCGAGACCTGAAGGAAACATCATGGCCGACTTCGACACAGAGCCTTCCGACACGCCCCTGCCCAACGGCGATCTGAATCGTCGCGGCGGGCGGGACGACGAGTCCGGCGTCGCGCGAGTCCTGCGGGCCGCAGGCGGACGCGCGTTACCTTCAGACGACATGAAGCAGGCTGTTCGCGCGGCGGTGCATGCCGAATGGCGCGCGGCTCTGGCGAAGCGCACGCAGCGGCGAGTCCTGATCGCGATCGCGGCCTCCGTTGCACTCGCGGCGCTCGGGTTATGGGTGAGCCGACCCTACTTTGCGAGCACGGGCGAGGTGGTAGCAAGCGTCAGCCGCGCGATCGGCGCGGTGCGCTCGCGTGACGGATCGTTCTCCAGCTGGCAGCCCGTCGCCGCGGCCGCGCAGTTGCGCACAGGCCAGAGCCTGGAGACGGGGTCGGACGGGCGCATCGCCGTGCAGTTGCGAGACGGTGTGTCGCTACGACTGGATCACGATACCCGCGTCGTGTTCGTCGACACGGGGCGTGTCGACGTCGGCGCCGGAGCGGTCTATGTGGACGCCGGCACTCAACCGAACGCGCTGGAGCATCTGCGAATCGGCACACCAGCGGGCATCGTTCGGCACGTCGGCACGCAGTATGAGGCGCGACTCGTGAACGGCGGAGTACGCATCCGGGTGCGCGAGGGTCGCGTCGAGTTGCTCCCACAACATGGGTCGCCGCAGAGCGCGCAACGGGGCGAGCAGCTTCTGGTCTCTACAGCCGGAGCCATCGAGCGCGGCGCCATCGAGCCGAACGATGCCGAATGGGACTGGGCCGCAAGTGCTGCGCCCGCCTTCGACATCAATGGCCGGCCGGTGCACGCGTTCCTCGACTGGGCCGGTCGTGAGCTCGGGCGCGAGATCGTATTCGAGACACCGGAAAGCGAGCTGGAAGCAGACCGCGCCGTGCTGAGCGGCTCCGTCGCGGCGCTCGCTCCGGCTGAGGCGCTCGGCGCCGTGCTCCCCACCACTCGCCTACGCAGCCTCGATCGCGACGGCAAAATCGAGATCAGCCTGCAACGCGAGCCGTAGGTCGTTTCCCGACGCGCGCGCTACAGCGCCGTCACGCTGCCGCCACTCGTCATCGTTTTGATGTGAGCGATGTGAAGCTGTCGTTCACGCCAGATGAGAAACAATCCGCTCGCGATCACGAGGGCACCGCCGAAGCACACACGACTCGAGGGCAGCCGGTCCCACACTACCCAGTCGATGCCCACTCCCCACAGCAGCGCCGTGTATTCGAAAGGCGCGACCACCGACGCGGGCGCGGCTCGAAACGCTTCGGTCAGCATGCGAGTACCGAGCGCACCGACAGCACCCGTCGCCACCAGCCACCACCAGTGCTCGAAGCGAATGTCGACCCAATCGGGCACCGCCATTGAGCCCGAGAGTACCGTCATTACGACGAGCGGCCAGAGCACAACGCTGGCAGTGGCTTCCGTGCGAGTGAGTATGCGCAGGCTGAGTGCGCTGAACGCGTATCCCACCGCCGAGATCAGCGCCGCTACTGCCCCGACCGTCATCAGATTCGAACCGGTGGGGCGCAGCATCGCAATCACGCCGCACAGCCCAACGCAGATGGCCACCCACCGTCGCCATCCCACATGCTCCTTGAGCAACGGCACGGATAGCGCGGTGACGATGAGAGGTGCGGACAGAAAAATGGCGTACGTGTCCGCGAGCGACAGCACGCGAACGGCATAGATGAAACTGACGAGCACCAGCACCTGAAGCACACCGCGCATCACGTGCCACGTCCAGCGCACCGGCACGAGCTCACCGTGACGACGCATGAACAGCGCCGGCAGCACGAGAAAGGGTAACGACGCCGCGCCACGCATCGCGCTCACCTGGAACGGCGGGTAGTACTGCGAAAGCAGCTTCAGGAGTGTGTCGAGGCCGGCGAACGCCCCGACCGCCACGAGCATCGCGAGGATGCCCTTGAGACGGACAGAGTGCGGAGTGTTGTTCGACCCGGCGGTTGCGGCCGTGGCTACCACTGCCCGACGTTGGGCATGGACTTCCACGGCTCGGCAGGCGCGAGTGCGCCACCCTTCTGCAGCAGCTCGACGGAGATATCGTCGGGCGAGCGGATGAAGGCCATCTGTCCGTCGCGGGGCGGGCGATTGATGGTGACGCCGTGATCCGCGAGACGTTTGCAGGTGGCGTAGATGTCATCCACCGCGTACGCGACGTGACCGAAATTGCGGCCGCCGCTGTAGCTCTCGGGATCCCAGTTGTACGTGAGCTCTATCTGCGCGCTGTCATCTCCGGGCGCGGCGAGGAATACGAGCGTGAAACGCCCTTGCGGTACTTCCTTGCGAGACAGCTCACGCAGGCCGAGCGCATCGCAGTAGAAGCGCAGCGAGGCATCGAGATCGGTCACACGGACCATGGTGTGCAGGTACTTCATGCGCCCATCGCTCGCTCAGAACATTTCGGACGGACCGGGCGACTTGATGTCGACCTTGTGGCGCGACGGAATGTGCTCGCCGGTGATCATCTCTTCATAGCTCTGGCCGGGGCCCACCATCGGATAGACACCGGCATCCCGGTCGATCATCACTTCGAGAAAGGCGGGCCCTGCGAAGCTGATGAACTCCGCGATCACGCGCGGCACGTCTTCTTTCCGGTCCAGGCGCACGGCGTACTTGAAGCCGTCGGCCTGCGCGGCACGCACGAAGTCTTTCTTATGGAGCGACCGGTCGCTCGCGGAGAGCCGCCCCTTGAAGAAGAGCTTCTGCCACTGCTTGACCATGCCATCGCCGAAGTTGTTGAGCACGACCACCTTCACCGGCAGATCGTACGTGGTGACGGTCTCGAGCTCGCCGATGTTCATGCGGATGCTCGAGTCGCCATCGATGTCGATGACCAGCCGGTCGGGATGCGCGATCTGCGCGCCGATGGCCGCGGGCAGACCGAAGCCCATGGTGCCCATGCTTCCGGACGTGAGCCACAGGCGCGGCGAGCGGAAGTCGCAGTACTGCGCGGCCCACATCTGATGCTGGCCGACGCCGGTTGCGATGATGGCCTCGCCCTTCGTGAGCCGGTTGATCTCTTCGATGACGTAGTACGGCTGGATCAGCGTGCTCGCGTGGTCGTAGTTCATGGCGTACTTGCGCTTGAGCTCCGCCAGCTCTGCGTGCCAGACGCGGTAGTCGGTGCGGAATTTCTCACGCTTGCCGTAAGCCGTGAGGGCGCGCAGCGCTTCGTCGAGCGAGCCGATGTGGCTCCACTGCACGCGCTTGACCTTGTTCACTTCCGCCCGGTCGATGTCGATATGCGCGATCCGCTTGGCGTTGCGCGCGAACTTGGCGGGCACGCCGGCGACGCGATCGTCGAACCGGGCGCCGAGCGCGATGAGGAAATCGCAGTCGTCGACGGCGTAGTTGGCGAACGCCGTGCCGTGCATGCCAAGCATGCGCATGCTGAGCGGCTTCACGGTGTCGAACGCGCCGATGCCCATGAGCGTGGTGACCACGGGAATGCCGAACGTCTCCGACAACTCCGTGAGCGCCTCCGACGCATTCGCGTTGATGACGCCGCCGCCCGCGTAGATGAGCGGGCGCTTCGCCTCGCCGAGCATCTCGAAGAATCGCGCCGACTCGTTCGCATCGATGGTGCGGCCGGTGAGCTCGTTCATGCGGCGCCGGTAGCCGGGGATCGGCAGCATGCCGCCTCCCATGAACGTGCCTTCCCAATTCTGCACGTCCTTCGGCACGTCCACGACCACGGGGCCGGGGCGGCCCGTACGCGCAATCTCGAACGCGGTCCGCACCGTGGCTTCGAGCTTTGCCGGGTCGGTGACCAGGAAAATGTGCTTCGCGACGGCGCCCATGATCGAGGGGACCGGCGCTTCCTGGAACGCATCCGTTCCGATGGCCGCGGTCGGAACCTGGCCGCAGATCACGACGATCGGCACCGAATCCGCCATGCAGTCCCGCACCGGGGTCACGGTGTTCGTGGCGCCGGGGCCGGAGGTGACCAGACACACGCCCACGTGGCCGCTCGAGCGCGCGTAGCCCGCGGCCATGAACGCCGCGCCCTGCTCGTTGGCCGGCACGATCAGCGGGATCTGGCGGGCGCCATTGCTGGCCTGCCCGGCATTGAAGAGGAACACGGCGTCGTACGTGGGGAGAATCGCCCCCCCGCTGTAGCCGAAAATGGCGGTTACGCCCTCATCCGCTACGACCTGCATGATCATCTGGGCGCCGGTCATGGGATGACCTGCGAGCGGATGTTCGGCGGGGCGGGGCTGGATGACCGTGTCGCTCATGGGAGTGCTGTCAAAGGCCCGAAAACGGGCGGGGACCTTGGAGACTAGCAGCTCGAGGGCGGCCCGCAAACGGCGCAGGGCGTGCACGACCGCCCCCTGCTCCTTTATTCTCCGCCGACCCCGAAACCGCTCAGACCCTGCAAACGACCCCGATCCATGCGTCACATCATCGCCATCCTTCTGCAGAACGAAGCCGGAGCCCTGAGCCGGGTGGCCGGCCTCTTTTCCACACGCGGCTATAACATCGAGTCGCTCTCGGTCGCGCCTACGGACGATTCGACCGTATCGCGCATTACGCTGGTCACCACGGGGTCGGAGGCGGTCATCCAGCAGATCGCCAACCAGCTTCACAAGCTCATCGACGTGGTGAGCGTGGAGGACATGACGCTCGGTGAGCATCTCGAACGCGAGCTCGTGCTTCTGAAGCTGAAGGTGCGCCCGGACCAGACGGATGTCGTGCGGGGTTATGTCGTACGGACCGGCGGCCGCGTGCTGGATCCGGCCACGGACTGCTTCATCGTCGAGCTGACCGCCAGCGAGGCCGAGATCAATACGTTCATCGGCGATCTCGCACGTCATGCGGATCTGCTGGAGGTCGTGCGCAGCGGGGCGCTTGGCATTGGGCGCAGCGGGCGGGGGTTGCGCGTCGTTAGGTAAGCAAAGAATCGGCCCCCCGCTGAGTTTCAGCAGGGTCGGTCGGCGCGTGCTCACCCGCTAGTGGGTGGTCGCGATTCGGGCTGAGGCGTTCGCCCGCTGCAGCATGACCTGCTCCCGCAGGAGCTTCGAGGCTCGCGCGACCTTGAGCGCCAGCTCATCGAGCTGGTCGACGCACGCCTCAATACGCTCGGTGGTGCGATCGATGTCTTCTTCGATCTCATCGACCATCTGGTTGATGCGATCGATGTCGTTGTCGAACAGTGGCATGGCTCACCTCCTCGGCCGCAGGAGCGGGCAGCAAGGAAAGTGCCGCCAACGCGAGGCCAAGGCGTGGGCGAGGGGCGAGCGCGAGCTTCAGGGCACGAGAACGGTGGAACCGGTGGTTCGCCGTGCTTCGAGATCGCGGTGCGCCTCGGCGACGTCCTTCAGCGCGTAGGTCTGGCCGATGCGCACGCGGATCGCCTTGCTCTTCACCGCAGCAAACAGCTCGCGGGCGCTCGCCACCAGATCCTCGCGCTTGGCGATGTAGTGAAAGAGGGTAGGACGCGTGAGGAACAGGGAGCCGCGCTTGCTGAGCTCGAGCGGACTGATGGCGGGCGGTGGTCCGGAGGCATTGCCGTAGGAGGCCATGAGGCCGAGCGGGCGGAGGCAGTCGAGCGATTCCATGAAGGTGTCTTTGCCCACGGCGTCGTAAACGACCGCGACGCCCGAGTTTTTCGTGAGCTTCTTCACGGCCGGCACCAGCTCGTCCCGGCCTGAGATGAGCACGTGCTTGCAGCCGTGCTTGCGAGCGAGCTCTGCCTTCGCGTCACTGCCGACCACGCCGATAACCGTGGCGCCAAGGGATTTCGCCCACTGGCAGAGAATGAGGCCCACGCCGCCCGCGGCGGCATGCGTCAGAACGACGTCGCCGCGCTTCACTCGATACGTGCGACGGATGAGGTACTGCGCCGTCATGCCTTTCAGCATGAGCGCGGCCGCCTCCGCATCGGAGATGCCCTTGGGCACTTTCACGAGCCGGACCGCGGGGACGTTGCGCAGCTCGCTGTAAGAGCCGGACAGGGGGAGCACGTAGGCCACGCGGTCACCTACGCGAAAGTCCCCGACTTTGCGGCCTTTGGCGACGACGACTCCCGCCGCTTCACGGCCCAGGCCGTTCGGCAACGTGAGGGGGTAGAGGCCTGTACGCTCGTACACATCGATGTAATTCACGCCGATGGCGGTGTGGCGGACCTGAACTTCATCCGGCGCCGGCGCCGGAACCTCGATCTCCTCGAGGCGCAGGACTTCAGGACCGCCGTGCTCGTGAATGCGTATCGCCTGGGGCATGGGATGCTCTATAGCTGCGGTGCCGCCGCGCGGCGCTCTGTGACCAAAGTCGCAAAATCAATGGGAGACGCGCAAATCATACGGGTTTATCCCTAAGGAGCGAACCACGTTCCGCTGCGCGGACCGCCCGCAAGACTAGAGTCGATCCGTCTCAGTTTCGACACATCCACCATGGCGCACACGATGCCTCTCGCCTCGAGCGAGGAGCCGACGCGTCGGACAGAGTCGGGTGCCACGGCGCCCGGCCTCACCGAAGCGTTACGTCGCGCGGTGACGGAACTGGACGCTGCCGCAGTCGGAGTGACTCGCGCAGCCGGCGGCCCGCCGAAATACTTCACGCGCACTGCGCTTGCGGCACAATTCTTCGAAGACGTCTGCACCAGCGGGCTCGATTCGCTCAAAGCCCATACGCAAGCCAAAGAGGGTGTGTTCGGCACGAACCGCGTTCGTGCGAACAACGGCGAAGTGCGCGGCAAGCTGATTGCCGTAGCGCTGCGCGGCGCGCAGGGCATGCCACTCGGCGTTCTCATTGCCGTGCGCCTCATCGACGAAGCCAAGTTCGGCGCAACGGAATCCCAGAAACTGCTCGCGCTGGCGAGCGAATTCTCCGCGCTGCTCACGCCGCAACCCGCCGCTGAAACGCCCGCCGTGCCGGCGGCACGCAGCATGTGGCCGGCCAATCTGCCAGCCAGCAGAGCTGCCGCTGCCCCGGCTGATCCCGTGGCTCCCACAGAATTCTCAGCTGTCGCTTCTGCGCCCGATGCAGCGCCCGCCGCGACTCCGGCAGCACGCGACTCCGCAGACACGATCGCAAGCCTGCTCGACTGGACGTCCTTCGAACGCCAGATCCGGACGCAGGAAGCGCTGGATCGTCTGCCCGGCTGCGTGCTGTACGGCGATATGGACCAGCTGCACGTGCTGAACAAACTCGCTGGCTTCGCCGTCGGCGACCGCGCAATCGCCGACGTCGGCGCCGCATTGCAAACCTCGGAGCTGCCGCTCGGGTCGTGTTCCTGCCATCTCTCCGGCGACCGCTACACCGTCTACGTTCCGCGCACGACGCTCGCGCAGGCGAGACGCATCGCCGAGCAGCTGAGCAAGACCATCAGCGGCCTGTCCGTGGTCGTGCATGGGGTCCCGGCACCGCTCTCGATTTCGTTCGGCGTGGCGCTCATCCCCTCCACGGAAGGCGGACTCGGTCATGCGCTCGCCGCTGCCGAAGCCGCTTGCAAGACCGCGAAGGATCGCGGCCGTGGCCGCACCGAGGTGTATCAGGATGCCGACCAGAGCATCGTCCGCCGCAACGACGATGTGCTCGTGGCGGAGCGCCTGCGCCAGGCGCTGGATGCCGGCCGCATCGAAGTGTTCGCACAACCCATCGTTCGCCTGAACGGCACGCAGCCCACGGCGAACTATGAGCTGCTCGTACGACTGATTGGCGAGGCCGGCACACATCTTTCGCCCGCCTGGTTCATGTCGGCCGCCACGCGCTACCGCATGCTGGCCGACCTCGATCGAGCAGTGATCGCGCATGTGCTCGGCAAGCTCGAGGGGCGACGCGCCCAGCTTGCCGGGAAGAACCTGCGGTTCTCGGTGAACCTGTCCGGGCCCTCCATCGGAGATCCGGACTTTCTCGAATGGATTGCCGCGCGCATCGGCGGCGGCGGTGTGCCGGGCGACTGGCTGCAATTCGAAATCACGGAGACCGCGGCCGTGGCGAACGTTGCGCAGACGCAGGCGATGATCCGGCGGCTCCGCGCGCGCGGCGTGCAGTTCGCCCTCGACGATTTCGGCACCGGCGTCAGCTCGTTCGCCTATCTCAAGTTCTTCGACGTGAAGATGCTGAAGCTCGATGGCTCGTTCGTACGCGATCTGCTGAGCAATTCGCGCTCCGAATCGCTGGTGCGAGGCATCGCGCAGCTGGGGCGCGCCATGGACATGGAGACAGTGGCCGAGTGCGTGGAAACGGGCGACGTGCGCGACCGCCTCACCGAGCTCGGCATCGATTGCGCGCAGGGCTTCCTATTCGGCCGGCCCGCGCCGATCGACGATGTGCTGGATGCGGCGCTGGAAACGCACGAGCCCTCAGGCAGCTGATCAGCCCGGCAGCGGGGCCGGGGCGAACAGCAGATCCTTCACCGGTTCACCGCCAATGAGATGCTGCTGGATGATGCGCTCGAGATTGTCGGGCGTGCAGTCGCGGTACCAGACGCCTTCCGGATAGACCACGGCAATAGGCCCACCTGTGCAGATGCGCAGGCAATCCGCCTTGGTCCTGAGCACACCCTGTTCGGCGTCGGCGAGACCGAGCTCCTTCAGACGGCGCTTCAGGAATTTCCACGACTCATGAGCCTCATCGGCCGGCGCGCACTTGCCGTGCGTGCACAGGAAGAGGTGCCGGCGCGAGCGCCCGACCTTGATGTCGTCGGCAATCTGCCGGAGCGATGACACGTCGTCCATCGCTCCGGACTGTAGCGGGTTAGATCAGCTCGTTACAGAGCTGCATCATCCGTTTCACCCGTACGGATGCGGATGACGCGGTCGATATCGGTAATGAAGATCTTGCCGTCGCCGACCTTGCCGGTCTTCGAGGACTTGAGAATGGCTTCAACCACTTGGTCCACGAGATCGCTACGCACGGCGACCTCGATCTTCGTCTTGGGCACGAAATCCACCACGTACTCGGCACCCCGGTAGAGCTCCGTGTGACCGCGTTGGCGACCGAAGCCTTTCACCTCGGTAACGGTCATGCCCGAGACGCCGATATCGGACAGCGCGGCGCGCACGTCGTCGAGCTTGAATGGCTTGATGATCGCAGTGACCAGTTTCATGAGCGAGCTCCCGTCGGGTCTTGGCCTTCTTGAGTCAGTCGGCGCTTTTTAAGTTGATCGGAATGGGCGGGCACGTATTTTATGCGGCACATCTTGAGGCACGGACAGATTGCAGTATTCGTGCCACGGTGGAGCATCGCGCCGGTTGCAGGGAAATCACGGAGTTTCACGCGATGATACGCTCCGCCGCACATCCGCTGCACTACTGTCGCACGCGCCGCACTGTCCTCTGCCCAACGTTGGTGCGGTGGCAAGCCCAGGCAGTGGGCTATGCTTCGGGCCATGCTCGAGCAGGTTGTCATCGTCGGTGCCGGGCAGGCGGCGGTCCAGGCCATCGATACGCTCCGGCGAAAAGGCTTCAAGGGGCGGCTCGTCCTGGTCGGCGACGAGCCCTGGTGGCCCTACCAGCGCCCCCCGCTTTCCAAGAAGTACCTCTCCGGCGCCCTCGACCGCGACCGGTTGCTGATCCGGCCCGCTCATTTCTATGCCGAGCACGGCGTCGAAGCCCACCTGGGCCGGCGTGCGGAGCACATCGACCGGCAGGCGCAGCAGGTTCGACTGGATGACGGCACCGTGCTGCCTTACGACGCCCTGCTGCTCACCACCGGTAGCAGACCTCGGAATATCGGGTCACCCGGCGCTCATCTCGCCGGAGTGCATTCGCTTCGCTCCATCGCGAACGTGGCGGCGATTCAGGCGGACCTCGTGCCCGGACGCCGGCTGGTGCTGGTCGGTGGCGGCTACATCGGGCTCGAGGTGGCCGCCACCGCGCGCGAAATGGGGCTCGACGTCACCGTGCTCGAAATGGCCGACCGGATCATGAACCGCGTCACCAGTCCCGAGATCTCCGCGTTCTATGAGGCCGAGCACGCGCGGCGAGGGGTGAAGATCGTCTGCAACGCCCGCGTGCAAACGCTGGAAGGCGGCGGCCGCGGCGCTTCGGATCGCATTCGCGCCGTTCTCTGCGACGACGGATCGGAATATCCCGCCGACATCGTGCTGGTGGGAGTGGGCGTTGCCGCCGCCGACGAGCTGGCCCTGGCCGCCGGGCTCGACTGTTCGAACGGCATCCTCGTGGACGAGCATTGCCGCACATCTGACCCCAACATCTACGCTGCCGGGGACTGCACGAACCATCCCAGCGCTCACTTCGGGCGGCGCATGCGTCTCGAGTCCGTGGACAACGCCTTCGAGCAGGCCACGAGCGCAGCGCTCAACCTCATGGGATCCCCGACCCCGCACGACAAGGTGCCGTGGTTCTGGTCCGACCAGTTCGATCTCAAGATGATCATCGTCGGCATCAGCCACGGGCACGATTCGACGGTCCTGCGGGGCTCTCCGGCCGCCCGCAGTTTTTCCGTCTGCTACCTGCGCGACGGCGAGCTGCTTGCCGTGGATACCGTGAACAATCCCAAGGACCAGATGGCGGCCCGCAAGCTCGTGGCGGCGCACGCCAGGCCGAATCCCACCAGGCTCGCGGAACCTTCGATCCCGCTCAAGGATTGTCTGTAGGCCGCGACGTCGTGCCCGAAAGTGAGGCACGCCAGACGGGAATGTGACGCGCTCAGGAGCGGTGCAGCCCACGCTTCGCTACACATACGGCCTTCGCAGGGGATTTCAGAACGAACGAATGGCTACTCCTCCGCACACACGTGCATGCATTGTGGCGGGCGCTGTCCTTGCGCTCGCGATAACCCCGTTGGCAGCCTGGTCCGCGCAGCATGAATTCCGCATGCTGCATCACGAAGCCGTGCAGCTCGAGAGTCACCCGGACGTGGGCGCCTCCGAGCACGTGACATTCGACGCGTATGGCCGCCGTTTCGAGTTGAAAGTCGCGCCGAACGAGCGCATCCGCCGCGGAATCAGCGCGGCCAGCACCCAAACTGTTCCCCTGCAAGGCACTGTGGATGGAGCGCCAGGCTCATGGGTGCGTATCACGCGCAGCCCGAGCGGGTGGCGCGGCATGATCTTCGACGGTCACGAGCTCTATGCCATCGAGACCGCGAATGACGTCGCAGGCACGACTGTCGAGCCCCTCGCAGCCACTGGAACTGACTCGGTGGTGTATCGGCTTTCCGATGCGGTGCTGCCGCTTGAAAACATGTCGTGCGAGATCGTGCAGCCCGACACGCCTCCGACGGCCGCCGAGGCGTTCACGAACCTGTCGCATGAGCTTCACGCGGAAGCTGCACAACTCGCGACCATGAAACAGGTGCGCGTGGGCGTGGTCGCCGACTACGAGTTCACTCAGCAGTTCGTGTCCGGCAGCAGCACGACGGAAGACGCCATCGTCGCGCGCATGAACATCGTCGACGGTATCTTTACGACCCAGCTCGGCGTGAAAGTCTCGCTGGCGCCGTCGACCATCTTCAACACGCCAAGCGACCCCTTCACCAAGTCGAAGGCGTCGGACCTGCTCACGGAGCTCAGGAACTATCGCAGCGGGTCCGCCGCGCAGAAGGCACTCGGCATTACGCATTTGATGACGGGCCGCGATCTCGACGGCGACACCGTCGGCATCGCCTACATCGGGTCGGTGTGTCAGACGGCCAATGCGGACAGCCTGTCTCAAGGCCGCGGTTCGACCACCCAGTCGGCGCTCATCGCGGCCCACGAGATCGGCCACAACTTCAACGCGCCACATGACGGCGAGGCCGGTGCGTGCGCCAGCACGCCGATGACATTCTTGATGGCGCCGCGCCTGAACGGCAGCGACCAGTTCTCCGCCTGCAGCATTCAGCAGATGACGCCGGTCATCAACAACGCCACGTGTCTCACCGCATACCTTCCTCCGGACGCTGGCCTCGAGATCGCGAATAGCGCGCTCCAGGCAACGGCAGGCACGCCCGTGGTCGCTTCGTTCGTCGTGCGCGCCAGCGGTGATGATCCGTCGACGAATGTGACCGTCACCGCCACGATCCCGGCGGGCATCACTGTGAATTCAGCAACTGCGAACGGCGGCACCTGCACCATGGGCGCCGGCACAGCGAACTGCTCATTGGGAACGCTGCTCGCGGGCGATACGCGCCAGGTCGACCTCAACCTCACACCCGCGAGCCCCGGCTCGCTGACACTCAATCTGTCGATTGACTCATCGAACGATCCGAATTCGAGCAACGACAGTGGCACCATCACGATCTCCACCTCCGGAACCGCGACGCCGACTCCGCCTTCGAGCGGTGGAACGGGCGCATCCTCCAGCGGTGGCGGTGGTGGCGGGCGCGTCGATGTCACGCTCCTCGCGCTGCTGCTAGGCACTTCGGTGTTCGTCTCGCGAAAGCGCGTACTGGCGAGGCTTCCTCGCTAGTTCATTGGAAAAAAGTCGCCTGCGGCCTGCGCGGCCCGGCGCTTTTTTCGGACAGCGGCTTCGTTTCCGGCGGCTGCGCGCCCCGGGCAAAAAGCGTGGTTTTTGCCGCCTGCCGCGGCGCGTAGCTACGCCCGGGCCGGCAAAGTCCGACAGAGCGATTTGTGCTGGTGTCCTGGCCAGCAAATCACTTACCTTTCCGCGCTCCGAGTACAGCTGCCCCGCGGCAGCTGGAACAGGCGTCGAGTGAGGAAGAGGCGAGTCATGGCGGTCGTAAAGCACTTCGGAGCCCAAGCGAATTTCAGGCTGCCTGCAGCGCGTCACTGCAGACTCGCCGTCGCTGCCGCCACGCTGGTGTTCGCGGGCTATGTGCCCGCGTTCACGCACGCCGCGGATGCCCAAACGTTAGCCATCGTGATTCACGGCGGCGCAGGCGTCATCGCCCGTTCCGAGCTGAATCGCGAACGCGAAGCCCGCTACCGTGCCGGACTCGAAGCGGCTCGCGACGCCGGATATGCCGTGCTCGAACGCGGCGGCTCGAGCCTCGACGCCGTCACGGCTGCGGTGCGCACGCTCGAGGACGATCCACAGTTCAATGCCGGCAAGGGCGCGGTGCTGAATCACGACGGCATCGCCGAGCTCGACTCTTCGATCATGGATGGCAAGACGCTACGGGCCGGCGCCGTGGCCGGCGTGAAGCACGTGAAGAATCCCGTCGAGCTCGCGCGGCTCATCATGGAGAAATCACCGCACGTGCTGCTGGTGGGCGCAGGAGCGGAGGATTTCGCGCTCGAGCAAGGCGTGACCCTCGTGCCCAACAGCTACTTCCGCACTGACGTCCGGGTGCAGCAACTCGAGCGCGCGCTGAAAGAAGAGAAGGACAAGGCATCGCCGCCGCCGAGCGGCCCGACCAAAGGCGCACGAAGAGCCGACGCGGCCACGTGGCCATTCGGAACCCTGGGCACGGTTGGCGCGGTGGCTCTGGATCGGGACGGTAATCTCGCCGCCGCCACATCGACCGGGGGGCTCACGAACAAGCGCGCCGGACGGGTCGGTGACTCGCCGATCATCGGTGCAGGGACCTACGCGAACAACAGTTCCTGCGCGGTGTCCGCCACGGGCGATGGCGAGTTCTTCATCCGCGCCGTCGTCGCCCACGACATCTGCGCACTCGTGGCTTACAAACAGGTGTCGCTCGAAGCTGCGGCGCGCGAAGTCATCCATGAGAAAATCGGAAACATGAAAGCGACCGGCGGCGTCATCGCGCTCGACACAGCGGGGCACATCGTGATGGATTTCAATAGTGACGGGATGTTCCGCGCCGCGCGCGATTCGCGCGGGCGCAAAGACGTTGCCATCTTTCGAGAGCCGTGATGCAAACCCGCCTGAGATATTCCATCGCCGTTCATGGCGGCGCCGGCGCCGTGCCCGCAACGCTCCGCGATCAGGGCTCGCCTTATGAGAAGAGCCTCGCCACCGCGCTCGATGCGGGCTTCGCCATTCTGGAGCGTGGCGGCGCGAGTCTCGATGCCGTCACCACCGCCGTGCGCGCGCTCGAAGACGATCCGCTCTTCAATGCAGGGCGCGGCGCGGCGCTCACACGAGAAGGCTGGGCTGAGCTCGACGCAGCGGTAATGGATGGCAAGGACCAGCGCGCGGGCGCCGTGGCATCGGTCCGTCACGTGAGAAACCCCATCGATCTTGCGAGGCGCGTGATGGAGAAATCGCGTCACGTGCTGCTGGTGAGCACCGGCGCGGAAGAGTTCGCGCTCGAAGAAGGCATTCCGCTGGTCGCGAACACTTACTTCCGCACCGACGAGCGCCGTCAGCAGCTCGCTCTCGAGCAACAGGGCCGCACCGTGTCGGACCTGATGCCGGTCCCGAATGCGTCGACATCCAAAGCGACGATCGGGAGTCAGGGCACGGTGGGTGCCGTTGCATTCGACCAGCACGGCAACCTTGCCGCGGCGACTTCGACCGGCGGCATGACCAACAAGCGCCAGGGCCGCGTGGGCGACTCCCCTCTCATCGGCGCGGGCACCTACGCAAAGAACGGCGTGTGCGCGGTGTCGGCCACGGGACACGGTGAGTATTTCATCCGTGCCGTCGCGGCCCACCACATCGCAAGCGCCGTGGAGTACCGACAGTTTTCCCTGGAAGCCGCCGTTCGCGAGCTGATCCATTCACGCATTCCAGCGCTCGGCGGCAGCGGCGGCGTCATCGCCATCGGCCCGCAGGGCGAGATCGTCATGGACTTCAGCACCGAAGGCATGTTTCGCGGCGCCCGCGATTCCACGGGCCGCCGCACGATCGCCATCGATCGCTAGTCCGTCTCAGTCTGTTTCACATAATGCGGAAGATAGCGCCGGATCAGGCGTACCCCAGCAGCCGCGTTTCCGCCGCCATGAGCTGCAAGCCGCGCAATCTCGCCTGCTCCATCGCGGCGGGATCGCCCGATGTGGCACTCACGAGCAGCTCGCGCCAGAACTGAGGACGCGACGACCACCGCGGCTGCAGCCATTCCGGGTGTGCCTCCGCCAGATCGTGAATCTGCCGCAAGGTGCAGACGGCAACGAGTCGGGCGCAATGCGCGGACATGCCGAGCAGCAACCGAGCCGCGGCGTGCTGGCTGCGCGCCAGGTGCCACGCATATGTGAACACCAGGCGCGCCATCGAGCGCGTCTGCTGCAGGGTGAAGAAAGGCGGCGCCTCGATTTTCTCCATATCCCGCACGTAGTTGCCGGAGACCCAGGTCCAGCGCTGCTGATCCGCAAATCCCGCATCGAAAAGGAGATAGGGACACGCGGCGGCACGATGCCGGGCATCCGGATCCATCATCCGCAGCAGCGGCCCGGCCTCGCGCACGAGCAGTGGACCGTGCGTGCTGCCCGACACGCCGTACTGCAAGGCCAGCATTTCGAGGCATTGCTCGTTGTACTCCGCAAGCGCCGCAAGCGTTTCGGCCCGCAGCCACGCGTGCGCTTCCCACGGCCGTTCCTGCTCCAGTTCTTCTGTTATCGATTCGCGCTGAACAGACATCCCGCTTCTCCCTGTTGAAGTTGTTCTCTTTCCTCGAGCCGGCAATGGTGACGTGAATTCTCGAAAAATGCATGTCCTGAAATTGGGAATTTTTGACCAAATCGCCTCTGGCTGTTTGGCGCGACATCGATTATCAAGGGAGCGCTGTGCAGGCCGGCAAAAGTCGCGCCTCTTGCCGGCCGGAAACGGAGCCACTGTCCGAAAAAGGGCCGCAGGCCACTTTTTCCAGATAACAAAGGGAATCTCCATGCGCATCTCAGACGATCGGTATAGCCGCGACCGCCTGCGTCTCGACCTGGCATTGCGCTTCATGCGGCACGAAGCGCGCACGCACACGATCCGCAAATGGACCGGCCTCACCGACGATCGCATTCGCAAGCTCTATCGCTCCTACCTCACGGAAACGTCGAACCAGATTGCGCGGCATCGGGGCAAGTCTCCCGGCCAGGCGTGCTTCTTCACGCGCACTCCGCGCGTTCAGCAGGAGGCGGCGGTGCTCGCGAGCCTGTTCTGCCTGCTGGGTGTCGTGCCTGGAAACGCCATCGTCGATGCGGATCATCCGTTGCCCGGCGTTGCGCGCGGTGAACGCCTCTGCCAGGCCTTCGAGGCCTATCTCGCACTCGTGCCGGTGTCCGTCATCACGTTCGAGCATGCGGTGCTGCTCGTGAACGAGCTCGCGCGCGGCGAGGAGCTCAAACTGGGCGATTGCACCTCCTGCGGCGGCCTCGTAGTCATAGACAGCCTCGCCCTGCGGGACATTCGTTGCGGGCGATGTGCGGAGCCGGCGGAGTAGCGCTGCTAGAATCGCAGCCTTGCTCATCGGGCCGCGCATGGATCCAGATCGTCACATTCCCAATTTCTTCGCCGGGCCCTACCTCGACCGTCGTGCCGAAGAGCGCGAGGTGCCAGGCTGGCTCGACATGGCGCGCGCCGACCCCGCGACGCTGTACATCGTCGGCCGCGGCACCACTCAGCTCATGTTCGCGCAGCCCGAGCCGCGAATCGCGTTCGTCACGAACGACCATCCGCTCGTGCGCCAGGCCAACGCCAGGCAGTTCGTGCTGCTCGGCTGGTTTCGCGGGGTCCGCTGCGTGCTGCTCGAGCTTGATCCGGCGGCCTCCGTCGCGGGTGAGCTCGAATGGGTTCCGGGCGCGCAGCTCGAAGAGCTGCGCCCCCTTTCGAATGTCATGGCGGCAGATGAGGCGGGGCTTCTCGCCTATGCACGCGCGCTGGCCATCTGGCACGTGCGCCATCGTTTCTGCGGTGTGTGCGGCTCTCCACTCATCGCCGAGCGGGCGGGGCATGTCATGCGCTGTGCCCGATGCGGCCACGAAACCTTTCCGCGTATCGACCCCGCGATCATCGTTCTGGTTGCGGATGGCGAGCGCGCGCTGCTCGGCCGGCAAGCGAGCTGGCCACCTGGCCGGTATTCGACGATTGCCGGTTTCGTCGAGCCGGGCGAGAGCCTGGAAGACGCGGTGGCGCGCGAAGTGCTCGAAGAGACCGCGGTGCGTGTGCGCGTTGCCGAGTATCACTCCTCGCAGCCGTGGCCGTTCCCCTCCTCCCTCATGGTGGGCTTTCACGCGAGCGCAGAGCCCGGTTCACGCATTCAGGTCAGCGGCGAGCTCGAAGACGCCCGGTGGTTCACGCGAGAGGAGCTCCTCGGGGGCCCTCCGCTGCTACCGCCTTCGCAATCCATCTCGTATCGCCTCATCACCACCTGGCTGCGCGATCCGTCGCTCGCGCCAGGTCCTGTCACGGGCCGGTAACGCATCATGTGCCTGCTCGTGCTTGCCTGGCGCACGCATCCCCGTTATCGCCTCATCGTTGCGGCGAATCGCGACGAGTATCACGAGCGCCCCACCGCGCCCCTTGCGAAGTGGCCCGAGCCGAACGACATCCTCGCCGGCCAGGACCTGCGCGCCGGCGGCACCTGGTTCGGCTTCGACCGCCGGCACCGCTTCGGCGCCGTCACCAACTTCCGCGAGCTGCAGCGGCCGCGCCGCTCCGCGCCCTCCCGCGGCGGGCTGGTGCCGGGGTTTCTCGGCCAGCCCGATTCTCCCGGAGACTTCCTCAGCCGCCTTGAAACCGACGCGCCCGGCTATTCCGGGCTCAATCTGCTGATCGGCGACACCGACCAGCTCTGGTACGCCTCCAACCGGCTCGACCGCTTCGCGCGGCCGCTGCCGGCCGGCATCTACGGGCTCAGCAACGAGTTCCTCGACACGCCCTGGCCCAAACTGCGGCGCGTGCGCCATCGATTCGAGGCGTGGCTCACGGGTGCCAGCGCTGATCCCGTCACCGAGCTCTTCGATCTGCTCGCCGACCGCACGCCGGCAACCGAGGGACCGCCCCAGGTCGGCCTGTCGCCCGAGTGGGAGAAGACGCTGTCGGCGCCCTTCGTGGTCCATCCGACTTATGGAACACGCTGCTCGACCTTACTGCTGCTCGAGCCCGCAGGGAGCGCCGTCATGGCCGAGCGGCGCTTCGATCCGCAAGGCGCACCGAGCGGCCAAACTGAATTCCACCTGAACGCAGGCGAGTGGCCGTAACGCCAGAATGCGCGAATGGAACTGCCGCACAGGCCGGCGGCTCTGAGTAGGACATCGTTATGACTGCAAAGCGCACCTATGAATGCAGTCACCAATGCCATCCCCCAAGCGGGGCTCCGGTTCTGACACTAGAATCGCTCTCTTTTGACTCAGGGTTGCGATGGCGCGGCGTCGTGTTCACGGGCATGTGGTAGGGCTCCGCGGAGCTGCGCTCGCGCTCATTGGCTTCCTGTACGTACCGGCCGCGCTCGCGAACGTGGACATCGACGTGCGGGGCGTGGATGAGGAGCTGCGTGCCAACGTGCTCGCCTATCTGAGCTTCGATCGTTACCGCAAGACCGAAGCGCTCAGCGCAGATGTCATCGAGCGGCTGCACAATCGCGTGGAGCGCGAAGTCGCCGCCGCGCTCAAGCCCTTCGGCTACTACGAGCCGAAGTCCCATTCGGAGCTGCACGATCTCGGCAACGGCAACTGGCGCGTGAGCGTCGAGATCGATCCGGGTCAACCGGTGCTCATGGGCCGCGTTGACGTACGGGTCACAGGCCCCGGCGCCACCGATCCGCTCTTCGTGCGTATCACCGAGAACCTGCCACTCCATCCCGGGCAACGCCTGAGTCATGCGGCCTACGAGAAGATCAAGGGGGACCTGCAGCGCACGGCCGCCAACTATGGCTACCTCGATGCGAAGCTTCAGAAGAGCGAGCTGCGCGTCGACCCGGAGAAGCACACGGCGGACGCCGATCTCGAGCTCGAAACCGGCACGCGCTATCGCTTCGGCACCACGTCCATCGAGCAGAAAGTCATCGACGACGCGCTCGTCCGCCGCTACATGCGCTACCAGCAGGACGAGCCATTCAACATGGCGGAGATCCTGCGCACGCAGTTCGCGCTGGATGACAGCCAGTACTTCGCAACTGTCGAGGTACTGCCTGGCGACCCGGACCGCGACGAACAGACGGTGCCCGTGAGCATCACCGCCGTGGCGAACCGCAGACACCGCTATTCCTTCGAAGCCGGCTACGGCACCGATACCAACGTGCGTGGCACCCTGCAATGGGAAGACCGGCGCATCAACGAGAGCGGCCATCGCTTCAACGTGGCGTTGCGCGCCGCGTCGTTGCAGAAGAGTCTCGAGTCCCACTACATCATTCCCATCGGCGATCCCGCGCTCGAGAAGCTCGACTTCGAGACCACCTACAAAGAAGAGCAGCTCGGCGACCTCGACACCTTCACCTCGAAGTTCGAGCCCAGCATCACGCATGTCTCCGGGCGCTGGCAGCGCGTCTATTTCGTCACCGCCGAGGACACGACGACGCATTCCGCGGTCGAGAACCGAACGGACACCCTGCTCGTTCCCGGCATCAGTGTCGCATCGGTTCCGCAGGGTTATCTCGGAGAAGCGCTGTTCTCGCGCGGCCTGTATGCCGAGCTGCAAGGCTCCACGCACATGCTGGGCTCGGACTCCGACTTCCTGCAGGCCAAACTGCAGGCCGAGCGTGTCTTCGATGTGACGCAGAAATTGCATCTGCTCCTGCGCGGCCAGGCGGGGGCGAGCCTCGTCGCACAATTCAGCGAGCTTCCGGGCACGCTGCGCTTTTTCGCCGGCGGCGACCGGAGCGTGCGCGGCTTCGGTTACAACGAGCTGTCTCCGGTCGAAGTGGTCCGCAATCCCGACGGAACCCCCAAGCTCGACGCCAACGGCAACGAGGAAACGGTGAAGGTCGGCGGCAGGTACCTGGTCACCGGCACCGTCGAGATCGAGCGCGACCTGCCGCGCAACTTCGGCGTGGCCGCGTTCTTCGATTTCGGCAACGCGTTCGATCACTTTGGCGACCCGCTCGAATACTCTGTGGGCGTCGGCTTCCGCTTTCGTCTGCCGGTGGTGACGCTCGGCGTCGACATTGCCCAGCCGCTGTCCGAGCCCGGTCTCGGGCCGCGGCTGCACATCAACTTTTCCCCGAAGCTCTGACGCCCCGCGCCCCGGCACCGCACCCAAGCCCATGACCCGGCGGATTCTCATCATCATCGGCATCGCGATCCTCTTCGTGATCACCGTGCCGGCGGGAATCCTCTACTACGCTGCCTATACCGAGCCCGGGCTGCAGTTCATCGTGAAGCACATTCCGAAGCGCATCGCGCGCACGGAGCTCGAGTTCGTGGGCGCGCACGGCACGGTGGCGGGCGGCTTTACCCTCGAGCGCTTCGAGCTCGAGCACGAACGCGTTCATATCCGGGCCGAAGGCATCAGCGGTCACGTCACGCTGCTGCCGCTTCTGTGGCAGACCATCCACGCGAACGATGTGAGCATGCGCAGCGCCGTGGTTGAAATCCGGCGCTGGAAGACGCCGCCGCCAAAATCTCCACCACGCTTTTTGCCGCCCGGCTTGATCATCAGCGCGGACCATGTGCACATCGGAGCCGGCACGCTCGTGGCCATCAGCGGTCGCCGGTTCGACGTGACGGACCTCAACACGTCCGGCACCGCGCGCTATCGCACGCTTCGATTCTTCGATGCGAACTTCGTGCAGGACGCGATTCGCGTCTCGGGCAAAGCGATGCTGTATGCCGCGGACTCCATGCAGATCGATGGCGACGCGCGCATTCTCATCAACTGGCCGGGCCAGCCCGGGTGGATCCTTGCTGCATCCGGTCGCGGCGACCTCGACGTGCTGCCCCTCAGCGTGCGCTTCACCGAACCCTTCCAGGCGAGCTTCACTGGCAAGGCGGAAGATCTCGCGAGCAACTGGCACTGGTCCGGCAACGGCAAGGTGCAGAATCTCGACCTGCGCACGTGGAACGCGGGCGGTGCATTGGGACGCATCAGCGGCGAGCTTGCTGTCCGGGGCGATGCGAATGGCTTCGCGGCGCAAGGTCCGCTCACGCCCGAAGGCCTGCGTGTCGGCGCCATCGAGACGATCTTCGAAGGCTCGTATGCGGACCGGGTCATCACCGCCAGCCGAATCGATCTCACGCACGGCACCTCGCATGCGCACGCCACGGGGGCCGGAACCATCGGCATCGTGCCGAACGGGCCGAAGCTCGATCTGCGGGGCACGTGGAAGGATTTTCGCTGGCCGCTCGTCGGCACGAACGTCGCCGTGCGCAGCGCATCCGGTGACTACACGCTGAGCGGTGTATTCCCTTACGACGTGCACGCGACCGGCCCCCTGGCCGCGGTGGATCTCGACCCGATGCAGGTAGACGTGGAAGGGAAGCTCGCGAAAGACCACTTCGCCATCGGCAAAGCCCACGTGGGCGCATTCGACGGCGAGGCGATGCTCTCGGGAGACGTGAGTTGGGCGCCGCAGGAGCGCTGGTCAGTAACGGGTGATGCCGCCGGGATCAATCCGGGTCGGGTGCGGGATGATCTTCCCGGCAAACTCGACTTCGCGTTCGCGGCAAACGGCATCGGCTTCGGCGCCGACGATTTCTCCGTGGACATTCGCGGGCTGCACGGCCGCCTGCGCGGTACACCCGCCGCCGGTGCCGGGCACATTGCACGCCACAAGGACATGTGGGAGTTCGAACAATTGCGCCTCGTGCTCGGCGGCACCACGCTCTCGGCCGATGGCAGCGTCGCGCAGGCCATGGACCTGCGCTTCGCCGTCGACTCGGAAGACCTGAGCCTGCTCGCGCAGGACAGTCGCGGCAAGCTTCGCGCGCAGGGCACGCTGCGCGGCACACTGCAGGATCCAATCGTCAACGCCGAGCTGCGCGCCAGCGGCATTCAGCACCAGGGCATCGCGCTCGAATCGCTGACCGCGTCCGTGGATTTCGACTCGAGCGGCGGCCACCCATCGAAGGTCGACATCCGGGCGCGCAACCTCGCGTACGACAAGCGCGCCTTCTCCGACTTATCCCTCACGCTCAATGGCAGCGCCGCGGATCACGTGGCGCGCATCGAAGCCAAGGCGACGGGGCTCGCGCTTGAATCGGAGGTGGCCGGCGGCTTTGCGCACGGCATCTGGCAGGGCAAGCTGCGCAAGCTCACGGCGAACGGCAGCGAAGCGCTGCACCTGGTGCTCGACGCGCCCGTGGACCTGCTGCTCTCCGGCGATCACTCCCGGGTCGAATGGTTCTGTCTCAACGGCCAGCCGGCGCGCTTCTGCGCGGATGGAGACTGGACGCCGGCGAGATGGGCCGCGAGCGCGAACGGCAACGATTTGCCCATGAGCACGCTGACGTCGGGCCTGACGCCATCCGTGGATTATCGCGGGCAACTCACCATCACCGCACGCGCATTCGGCGGAGGGAGCACGCCCGTGCAGGGCACCCTGCGCGCAGACCTCATCGATGCCGCCATGACGCACAAGCTTGCAAGTGGCCGCACCGAGCGCATTACGCTGGGCGCAGGGCTCGTGACCCTGAATGCCACGGAGTCGATGATCGATTCCGCCGTCACGCTCGACGCCGGTGACATCGGCACCATCAAGATGAAGCTCGGTGCCCAGCGCACCACAGCGCGCTGGCAGGACATGCCGGTGAGTGGCGAAGTGCATGCGCAGACGGCCGAGCTCGGCTTCATCACGCTGTATGCGCCGGAGATCGACCGGATTGCCGGCAAGCTCGTCGCCGACCTGTCCGTCACCGGCACGCTCGGCACGCCGCTGCTCGATGGCGACCTCAAGCTGTCGGACGCCGAGATCGATCTGTATCAAGTGAATCTCTCGATGCGGGCCGCGCAACTCGAAGCGCGGCTGCTGCGGAACGGCGTCGATTTCAAAGGCGCCGCGCGCGTCGGCGCCGGCAACGTGAATACGAGCGGCCGCCTGGAATGGCGCGATGCGCTGCCCTACGGCAAGTTCAGGCTGGAAGGGCAGGACCTGCGCGTGGTCGACGTGCCGGAGGCGCAGATCGATGCCTCTCCTGCACTCGACTTCAGCATCGAGGGCCGCCGCATCGAAGTCACGGGTGCCGTGAAGGTGCCCTACGCGAAGATCGTCCCGGCGGATCTCACCAACGCCGTACGCGCATCATCGGATGAGATCCTCATCGGCAAGGAAACCGAGGATCCCTCGAAGCGCTTCGAAGTGGTCACGGGAATCGCGCTGACGCTCGGCGACAAGGTGAGCCTCGACACCTTCGGCCTTACCGCGCGCCTCACGGGCACCATCACCCTGCGCAGCGGCGGCAGCGACGACATCACGCGCGGCGCGGGCGAGCTCTCGGTCGAAGACGGCAAGTACACGGCTTATGGCCGCCGGCTCGATATCGAGCGCGGGCGGCTCGTGTTCAGTGGCGGGCCGGTGAACAACCCCGGTGTCGATATCCGCGCCATCAAGCAGTACCCGGACGTGAAGGCCGGCGTGAACGTTCGGGGCACGCTGCTACAGCCGCGCCTGTCCTTCTTCTCCGAGCCCTCGCTGCCGCAGTCGCAGATCGTGTCGCTGATCCTCGCCGGCGGGTCGCTGGAATCCGCACAAAACCGCAACGGCCAGAACCAGGCCGGCAACGAGGCGCTCGCCCAGGGCAGCGCCATTCTCGCGCAGCAGCTGGGCTCGCGCGTCGGCATAGAAGATGTGAGCCTCGAGTCGAACCTCGCGAACGAGACGTCCCTCGTGCTGGGCAAGTACTTCTCGTCGCGCCTCTATGTGAGCTACGGCATCAGCTTCACGCAGCAGCTGAACACTCTGAAGCTGCGCTATTCCCTGACCGATCACTGGGCCGTGAAGACCGAGATGGGCCAGGCCCGCGGCGCCGACCTCGTCTACACCCTCGAAAAGTAACGATCCGAGGCAGGCTTACGGGCCTGCGCGCCCGCGGCTTGACTCCGCGTGCATGAATATGCACAATGCGCGCGATTTTATGCACAGGCCCAACCTCACATGCTGATGGACCGCACTCAAGGCGAACGCCGCGAGGCCATCATGCGCATTCTGCGCGGTGGGCTCGTGCGCAATCAGGCGGACCTCGTGCGCCTCCTGAAGAAGGAAGGCCACGAGGTCACGCAGTCCTCCGTGAGTCGCGACCTGCGCGACCTCGGCGTCATGAAGGCGCGCCACGGCTACGTGCTGCCCTCCGAAGACAGCACGCGCGCAAACGGCAATTTCAGCGCGCTCGCCCCGTTCGTGCGGGCCATCAAGCCTGCGGGGCCCTGCCTCACGGTCATCCGCACGACCATCGGCGCCGCCCAGAGCGTCGCCGTCGCCATAGACAAAGCCGAGTGGCCCGAAGTCGTCGGCACCATCTCGGGGGATGACACGATTTTCATCGCTACCCACGGCGCCCGTGCGCAGACCGAGCTCTCGCAGCGTCTACGCGCCATTTTCCGAGTCTGACCATGCCCAACTCTGTTGTTTCATCGGGCTCCAAGCCCATCGTCCTCGCTTACTCCGGCGGTCTCGACACCTCGTTCCTGGTGCCGTGGGTCGCGGAGAATTACGGCCGCCCGGTCATCACCGTGACCGTCGACACCGGCGGCATCGACGCGCAGGCCGCACGCACGCTTGCCGAGCGTTCGAAAGCGCTCGGCGCCATCGAGCACCACATCGTCGACGCCCGTGCGGACTATTTCGAGCAGGTGCTGCGGTTCCTCATCATGGGGAACGTCAAGCGCGGCCAGATGTATCCGCTGTGCGTCGGCGCCGAGCGCGTGATGCAGGCGCAGACCATCGCGCACATGGCGCGTCAGCTCGGCACCGACATGATTGCGCACGGCTGCACGGCCGCGGGCAACGACCAGGTACGGTTCGAAGTGGCTTTGCGCGCGCTTGCGCCGGATCTCGAAGTGCTCGCTCCGGTGCGCGACCAGGCGTTCAAGCGGCAGTACGAGCTCGAGTATCTGCAGGATCGCAAACTGCCCGTGCCACCGTTCGGCGCTGCGTATTCCATCAATCGCGGCCTGTGGGGCGTCACGATTGGTGGCAAGGAAACGCTCACCTCCGCGGGAAGCATCCCGGACGAAGCGTGGGTGCTCACGCGTGATGCTTTCACGAAGCCGCGCGGTGCCGAGCGGCACGTCATCTCCTTCGTGAAGGGCCGCCCGACGAAGCTCGATGGCCGTGCGCTGTCGCCCGTGGACATCATCGAGGCCCTGGAAGCGCTGGCCGCGCCGTTCGGCATCGGCCGCGGCATTCATCTCGGCGACACCATCATCGGCACGAAGGGTCGCGTCGCGTTCGAAGCGCCGGCAGCCGAGACGCTGCTGAACGCGCATCGCGAGCTCGAGAAGCTCGTGCTCACGCCGCGCCAGCAGCGCATCAAAGATCTCGTTGCGCAGCCGTATGGCGACCTCGTGCACGAAGGCCAGCTGCTCGATCCGGTGTGCCGGGATATCGAAGCGCTGCTCGTGTCTTCGCAGGAGCGGGTCACGGGCGATGTGCGCGTGCTGTTCCGCACGGGAAATCTGTTCGTCGAAGGCGTCGAGTCGCCCTATTCCCTGATGGCGGCGTCAAAGGGTGTGTATGGCGAGGCGGCGGGGGAATGGACCCCGACGGATGCGCTGGGTTTCTCGAAGATCGTGGCGCTCACCGGCGTGTTCCATCGCCGCGCGGGCGAGCAAGCGAAGACGGGCGTTTGAAGAGGATCTTCCAATGGTGAACGGTATGAGAAGTGTCGTAGTCGACAAGATCGCCTCGGTGACACAGGCCTGCGGCCTGTCGCGCGAAGTGCGCGTATCCGCGGATATTCCCGCCGAGGAAGGCGCGGTCGTGGTCGTCGAGGTGCTGAACAACAAGTCGACGTACAACACGCTCGAGCTCACCAGCGGGCGCATGGCGAAGGTCGGCAAGGGCGACGTGGTCGTCGGTGCGCTCGGCCATCGCAAGGCGCTGTTCGGCTATTCCGGTCACGTGCCGGAAAGCGTGAAGCCCGGCGACATCATCCAGATGCTCAACATCGGTGGCGTGCTCGGCATCTGCGACTCGGTGAATCCCGACAAGGGCAAGCCGTTCGACTGCCGTGTCATCGGCGTGGCGCTGCACTTCCCCTACCTCGGCGAGCGCATCGGCGTGCCGGCGCGCGTGGGCAAGAGCCGGCTCGATCTCAACGCGAAGCTCGACACGCGCGGTGTGCCGGTGGTCGCCCTCGCGGGCACGTGCATGGAAGCCGGCAAGACGGCCGCGGCGTGCGCCATCGTGAGCCGCATGCGGCACCGGGGCCTCGTGGTCGACGCATTCAAGGCGACCGGCGTGTCGCTCCGTCGTGACATTCTTGCGATGGAAGACGCGGGCGCGCGCCAGTCGGCGATCTTCACGGATCTCGGCATCGTGACCACCACTCGTGTGAACGGCCCTGCGCTCACGCGCACCATGCTGACCGAGCTGTCCGCGGGCAAGCCGGACGTCATCGTGTTCGAGCTGGGCGACGGCATCCTCGGCACGTACGGCGTGGACGCCATTCTCGAATGCCCGGACATTCGCGCCGCGCTCACGGGCGTGGTGCTGTCGGCGAACGATCCCGTGGCCGCGTGGGGTGGCGTGAAGCTGCTGCGCGAACGCTTCGGCATCGAGCCGTGCGTCGTCACGGGCCCGTCCACGGACAACAGCGTCGGTGTGGACATCATCCAGCAGCAAATCGGCGTTTCCGCATTCAATGCGTTGAGCGCGGGCGCTGCTCTCGGCGATCGGGTCATGGAAGCGGTTGGGCTGGGCGGAGCTGGGATCGTCGCTGCCACTGTCGCTGACGGAGCCGCGGCGTGAGCAACGCCTCGAACGCCAAAATCCCTGCAGTCGTACTCGGCGGCACCGGCTACGTAGCCGGCGAGCTGCTGCGCCTGATCGCAGGGCATCCGCAGTTCGAGCTGGCCGCCGTCATGTCGGACAGCCAGCCGGGCGAATCCGTGGGCAAGGCGTTTCCGCATCTCGCGAGCGTTTACGGCACCACCACGTTCAAGTCGCACGATGAAGTCGACAGGCTGATCGCGGAGCTGCCGCAGTCCGCCCTCTTCGGCGCCGCGCCACATGGCGTGTCGGCGAAGCTCATCGATTCGTTGTTGAAGACAGCGGAGCGCGCGAAGACGAAGCCGCGCGTGGTCGATATCTCTGCGGACTATCGCTTCGCTTCGCCCGAAGCGTACGAAGCGGTATACAAACACGCGCACGGCGCGCCGGAACGCATTCGCGATTTCACCTGCGCGGTGCCCGAGCATCTGAAGACACTCGAGACACCTCATGTTGCGCACCCGGGCTGCTTTGCGACGTCTGCGTTGCTCGTGTCCGTTCCGCTGCTGAAGCTCGATCTCGTGGAGCCGATGCTGTTCCTGAGCGGAGTCACGGGCAGCACGGGCTCCGGACGCAAGCCCGTCGAAGGCACGCACCATCCGGTCCGCCACAGCGACCTGTACTCGTACAACGCGCTGGCGCACAGGCACGCGCCTGAAATCGCCGCATGTGCGAAGGCCGTTTCGGGAGTCGACGCGGAGTTTGCTTTCGTGCCGCACTCGGGCCCGTTCGCGCGCGGTATCCACATGACCCTGCAAGCGCGACTGAAATCCTCGATCGACACACCGCGCGTGCTGGCCGCCCTGCGCGAGTTTTATGCGCACTCGCCGTTCGTACGGGTGACGGATGGCGCTCCGCGCGTGAAAGAGATCGTCGCCAGCAACTACGCGCATCTGTCCGCAGTGGCGTCGGGGAAGACGCTCGCAGTGATGTGCACCGTGGATAATCTGAACAAAGGTGCGGCGGGCGGCGCCGTGCAATGGATGAACCGGATCTTCGGTTTTCCCGAGAGCGCCGGGCTCACCGCCCCCGCTGCGGGCTGGACCTGACCTGAAAGCGACACTTCGCATGAATGCCGACGCAAAAGCGATGAACCCTGCGGCAGGCGGCCACGACTATCTGGCGCCCGTCTTCGCGCAATACCCGGTGGACGTCGTGTCCGCCGACGGCGTGTGGCTGCTCACGCGCAAAGGCGAGCGCGTGCTCGATCTTTACGGCGGTCACGCCGTGGCAGCGCTCGGCTACGGCCATGTGGCGTGGACGCGTGCGCTCTCCGAGCAGGCGCACCTCTGCAACTTCCAGAGCAACGCCGTTGCCATGGACGTGCGCTCGCGTGCTGCAGAGCGCCTCGTGCGCTTCGCGGGCGACCCTTTCGACCGCGTGTTCTTCGTGAACAGCGGTGCAGAGGCGAACGAGAACGCGCTCAAGATGGCGTTCCGCATCACCCAGCGTTCGCATGTCGCCGCCGTGGAATACGGCTTTCATGGCCGCACGGCTGCAGCCGGCGCGCTCACGTGGGGCGCGGCAGAGAAGTGGTACGGATTTCCGCGCACGCCGTTCGATGTGAGCTTCATGCCTCGTCGCGACACTGCGGCGCTGACGCAGCACGTCACCGAGAAGACGGCGGCCGTGATCATCGAGCCTGTACAGGGTCTCGGAGGCGCGTTCGACATGGGCGCGCCGTATCTCGAAGCGCTGCGCAAGCGCTGCGACGACGTCGGCGCGCTGCTGATCTTCGACGAAGTCCAGTGCGGCATGGGGCGCACCGGCCATCCCTTCGCCGCCAATCTCTACCGCGTGAAGCCGGACATGATCACCGCAGCCAAGGCGCTGGGTAACGGTTTCCCGTGCGCGGCGTTACTCACTTCGCCGAAGGTCTCCGCCGCCATCAAGCTCGACGCGCTCGGCACGACGTACGGTGGCGGCCCCATGGCTTGCGCCGCCATCGAAGCCGTCATCGATGCCATCGAGTCCGAGAAGCTGCTGGAGCGCGTGCTGCGCGTGTCGCAGTACATTCGTGACACGTGCGTGGTCGGGCCCATCACGGGTTACCAGGGCCAGGGGTTTCTCCTCGGCCTGCGGACGAACCGGCCGGCGAAGGCAGTCCATGCGGAGCTGCTCGAAGTCGGCATTCTCGCCGGCACGAGCACGGATCCGAACATCCTGCGCCTGCTGCCTCCGTTCATTCTCGAGGAGCAGCACGTGGATCTATTGCGCGACGCGCTGGCGCATCTCGCATGAAGCGCTTCCTCGATCTCGCGGACCTGCAGCGCGAAGACGTTCGCGAGCTGCTGGAGCTCGCGCGGCGCCTCGAAACGCGGCCCGAACCGCAGGCCCTGGCGGGGAAGATCCTCGGCCTCGTGTTCTTCAATCCCTCGCTGCGCACGCTCGCCTCGTTCCAGGCGGGCATGGCGAAGCTCGGCGGCAATTCCTTCGTCATCACGCCGGGCCAGGGCACGTGGCACCTCGAGACGCGCCTCGGTGCCGTCATGAACGGAGCAGCGGCAGAGCACGTGCGTGAAGGCATTCCGGTGCTCGCGTCGTACTGCGACGCCCTGGGCATCCGCGCCTTTGCCGATAGCAAGGATCTCCGCTACGACCTCGCCGAGACCGCGTTCAGCACGATGGCCTCGTTGGTCGACAAGCCGCTCATCAATCTCGAGTCCGCCATGAACCATCCCTGCCAGGCGCTCGCCGACTGGAAGACGATGGACGATCTCGGCGTGCCGCGAAACGGCAAGTTCGTGCTGTCATGGGTTTATCATCCGCGCGCGCTGCCGCTCGCCGTGCCTTCCGCCGCGGTGCACATGGCCGCCATGCGCGGCATGGATGTCGTGGTCTTGCGTCCGGAAGGCTATGCGTTGCCGCCGCAGATCATGGACAAGGCACGCAGCGCGGCGGCCCAGTCCGGCGGCTCGGTGCGCGAGACGGACGACCGGCGCGATGCGCTCGAAGGCGCTCAGGTGCTGTACGCCAAGGAGTGGGGTTCAACCTCCCACTACGGCGATGCCGAGGCGGACGGCCGGCTGCGCGCAGGCCTCACCGACTGGTGCGTGCGGGATGATTGGTTCGCCACCGCGGCGAGCGACTGCCGGCTGATGCATTGCCTGCCGGTGAGGCGCAATACAGCGGTGGCCGATGAAGTGCTCGACGGCCCACGCAGCGTCGTGCAACGTGAAGCGTACAACCGCCTGACTGCACAGATGGCGGTGCTCTACAAGCTGCTCAAGGGAAGCTGAAGATGATGATGAACCGAGGCGATCAGACTCTCGCAATCCGCGCGCTGAAAAGCGCTGCGCCCTACATCCGCATGTACAAGGGAAAGACCTTCGTAGTGAAGGCCGGCGGCGGTGTGTTCGCGGACACCGAGTCCACGCGCGTGCTCATCGAGCAGATCGCCATCCTGCATTACTTCGGCGTGCGGGTCGTCATGGTGCATGGCGGTGGCCCGCAGGTGACGGAGCTGCAGGAGGCGCTAGGCCTTCAGAGCCGCATGGTGCAGGGCCGGCGCGTCACCGACCAGAAGTCGATCGACGTGACCGCCATGGTGCTGAACGGCCTCATCAACACGCGCATTCTCGGCATCTGCCGCGATCTCAATATCGATGCAGTCGGCATCAGCGGCGTGGATGCGGGCCTCATACGCGCGCACAAGCGGCCGCCCGTGAAGCTCGACGACGGCAGCGGTCAGACGGTCGACTACGGCTTCGTTGGCAACATCGATGGCGTGGACTCGAACGTGATCAAGAAGCTCCTGGATAACGGCCTCATGCCGGTGATCAGCCCACTGTCGGCCGACGACGCCGGCACGCTGCTCAACATCAACGCCGACACGGTGGCCGCGGCCATCGGCGCCGCGCTGGACGCCGAGAAGCTCATCCTCTGCACGGGTGCGCCGGGCATCCTCGAGCGCGTGGACGATCCGGGCTCTCTCATCTCCTATACGGACCTGAAGGGCCTCAAGCGCCTGAAGGACGAGAAGCGCATCGTCGAAGGGATGCTGCCGAAAGCGAAGGCGATCGAAGACGCCATTCGCGGCGGTGTGCGGCGCGTGCACGTGGTGTCGTACAAATCGCCCGAAGGCATTCTCGGCGAGGTGTTCACCAACGAAGGCACGGGCACCCTGATCGTGGCCGACGTAAACGCCATTCCGCCGGATGAGCAGCAGACCGCCGAGAGTGGTGGCTGAGCGCATGACGCGGCTGTGGGATAAAGGCGCCCCGCTCGACGCGCGTGTGCTCGAGTACACGGCCGGCGAAGACCATGCGCTCGACGAGCGCCTGGTTCGGCACGACGTGCGGGCGTCCATCGCACATGCCGAGATGCTCTGCGCGCAGAAGCTGCTGTCCGAGGCGGACCTGCGCGCCATCCGCACAGGTCTCGAAGCGCTCGCGAAAGAGCATGCGGACGGGCTCTGGCACATCGAGCTGAATGACGAAGACGGCCAGACGGCGCTCGAGAAGCGCCTCACGGCGCGCATTGGCGAGGCCGGAGGACGTGTTCACCTCGGTCGCTCGCGCAACGATCAGGTGCTCACGGCGCTGCGCCTCTATCTGCGGGACGCCGTCGAAGCGTTGAGCGATGGCGCGAATCGCGTGGCCGATGCACTCGATCGACTCGCGGCTCGCGAGGCCGGCACCACGCTTCCTGGCTACACGCACATGCAGCAGGCCATGCCGAGCTCGGTTCCGCTCTGGGCCGGCGGTTTCGCCGCGGAGATTCGGGACGACGCCGAAGGGCTGCGACTCACGCAGCGCCGGCTCGGCCGCAGTCCGCTCGGATCGGCGGCGGGTTACGGCACACCGGGCCTGCCCATCGATCGCAACGCCACGCGAGAGAAACTCGGCTTCACTACGACGCACGAGCCCGTCACCGCCGTGCAGCTCTCGCGCGGCAAGGCCGAAGCGAACATCCTGTTCGAGAGCGCGCTCTTGATGCAGGACCTCGGTCGCTTCGCCGCGGATGTGCTGCTGTTCTACACGCAGGAATTCGGCTTCGTCGAGCTGCCGGACGCATTCACGACCGGCTCGTCGATCATGCCGCAGAAGCGCAACCCGGATGTCTTCGAGCTCATCCGCGGCCGCTCGGCCACGGCGCAGGCCTGCCTGTCCGAAGCGCTGGGGCTGTGCGCGAAGTTGCCCTCGGGGTATCAGCGCGATCTGCAGCTGTTGAAAGTGCCGTTGTTCCGCGGAATCGACCTCGCCACGCAGACGCTCGACATTCTGTCGCCCGCCATCGATGCGATGAAGTTCCGTCCGGAACGCATCGAGCTCGATCCGGCCATTCACGCGGCGGAAGAAGCCAATGCCCTCGTCGTGAAGGAAGGCATTCCGTTCCGCGAGGCTTACCGGCGCGTGGGCGCGAAACTCAAGTCGAAAGGCTGAGGCTCAGACGACACCCGGCTCCGCGTCCGGCTGGGCTTCCGGCGCGGCATTCGCGAACTCCGGAAGCGTTTCCAGATGCGCGCAGATTCCCCGTAGCGTGGGATACGGCGCGAGATCGCATTTGAAGCGCACGGCGTTGTACATCTGCGGGACGATGCATACGTCTGCAAGCGTCACGCGGTTGCCGAACATGTGTCGGCCGTCGCCACTGCTGCGCCGGGCCTCCTCTTCCAGAGCGCGAAAGCCTTCCGCGATCCAGTGCGGATACCACTTCTGGCTCACGGCCTGCTCGTCGAGCCCCAGCGGGCCGCGCAGAAAATTCAGCACCCGAAGATTGTTCAGCGGGTGCATGTCGCACGCGACCACGAGCGCGAGGGAACGCACGCGGGCGCGTTCATGCGGATCCCGCGGGAGCAGCGGCGGCTCGGGATACTTCTCCTCGAGGTACTCCATGATCGCGACGGACTGGGCCAGGATGCCGCCGCCATCCTCCAGCGCGGGGATGAGTCCTTGCGGATTCAGGTCGAAGAAGTCCGCCGTGCGATGCTCTGCCTTGCGCAGGTGTTTGGACACCGTTTCAAAGGCGAGCTCCTTGATGTTGAGCGCGATGCGCACGCGGAATGCCGCGGTGCTGCGATAGTAGGTATAGAGCTTCATGGCCGGCAGCTTGCCACCCGGAATAGCCTGCGTGAAGCGCACGGCCGGCGGAGTCGGTACACTCGACACCCATGAGCATCTGGTTCTCCGACGTACGTCTCGAGCACATTGTGGATCGTGGCGCCCACACTTTGGTGGATCATCTCGGCATCCGCTTCATTGAGGTGGGGCCGGACTATCTGCGCGCCACCATGCCGGTGGATGACACCACGCGCCAGATCATGGGCGTGCTTCACGGCGGCGCGTCCGCCGCGCTCGCCGAGACCATCGGCAGCTTCGGCGCGAACCTGTGCGTGGACTCGAGTCGCTTCATGTGCGTGGGTCAGGAGATCAATGCGAATCACCTGCGGCCCGTGACAGCAGGGCTGGTTACGGCGACCGCGCGACCCTTCCACATCGGCTCGCGCAGCCAGGTGTGGCACATCGAGATTCACGACGACCGCCAGCGACTGGTATGCGTGTCGCGGCTCACAATGGCCGTGGTAGATCGGCGAAACATTGCGGGGAACGCCGCCGGCACGGCCACTGGCGCGCAGTAGCGCGCCGTCAGCGTTCGCGCCCGCGCTCGCGCTTGTGATCCACCCGTTCCGGTTGCACAGTGACGTCACAGCTGCTCATGGAGGCTGTCATGGCTGATCCTCTTGCGCCTGCCGACGTGCCGGCTCCTCCGGCCGTAACGGACTCGCTCGTGACTTACACGAACATCATTTACGCGCTGCATGCGCTGTCCGTGCTGATCGGCCTGCTCACGACCGCCACGGTGATCGGCAACTTCGTGTTCGGGTTGCCCTCGATCATCGCGGTGATCATGAACTACGCCCGGCGGTCCGAGGTGCGGGGCACGTTCCTCGACTCGCACTTCCGCTGGCAGATCCGCACGTTCTGGTTTGCGCTCCTGTGGGCGGTGATCGTCGGTGCGATATCGTTCGTGCTGCTGTTCGTCGTGGTAGGAGTCGTCACCTGGATCATCGGGGCGCTTCTGCTCGGGGTGTGGGTGATCTATCGTGTCGCCCGCGGGTGGTTCGCGTTGCGTGACCGGAGACCGATGTACGTATGAAGACTCTGTGCCTTCGAATTGCCGCCGCTGCGCTGGTTCTCGTCGTGAGCGCGTGTGGGCAGAAGGGGCCCCTCTACCTGCCTGACAAAGGCGGCGAAGTCGTCACGCGCCCGGCAGGCGCCACCCAAAACCCATCACCGGAGACGGCGCCGCAGCCCTCGACCCAAACGCCTGAGAGCAGCACGAACAAGGCGGACGACGAGAAGAAGAACGCCACGCCACCGCGGTAGTGGCGTCAGGTCACCAGGCCCGTGAGTGGCCGCGCGCTCGCGCTATCCGGAAATACCGTGGAATCGAGTGCTGACGTCGCGACGTGCAGATGGTCGGCCAGCACACCTTTCAGGACGGAACGAATGTCGAGCGTCGGGTTCAGGTCGCGAGACTGGTAGAGCGCGCGCGTCGACAGGCCGGGCCAGTCCGCAATGACTCGGCCGCCTGCGACGGCGCCGCCCAGCAGGAACGCTGCAGCTCCAGTGCCATGATCTGTGCCGCGCGTGCCGTTCGTTGCAGCTGTGCGGCCGAACTCGGTGGCGATCAGTACCGCGGTGTCACGCCAGACAGGACCCAATTGTTCTTTCAGAGTGCGCAGGCCCGTGTCGAGTGCGGCGAGACGCGCGCTGAGCTGGCCTTGAGCGCCGCCCTCATTGGCGTGAGTGTCCCAGCCTGTGGTGTCGAAGACGGCAATCTGCGGGCCGTCTTCGCGACGCAGGAAGCCTGAGGCGGCGCGAATCACTTCCACGTAACGGGAATTGGCGCGACCTTCCGCTTTTTCGCGCTTCGCGAGCAGTTGCGAAGGATCTATTTTTTCCGCCGGTGCCTCGGCGGACATCGCAGGCATCGCCTCGTCCGCTGTTTGCTGGGTTTGGGGCTGATTCTGCGCCGCGCTCGCGATGGCATCGGCCGCCAGCGCATCGGCAAGCCGTTTGGACAGCAGCGGATCTCTTGCGTACAGATCGGTGATGCGCTCGAGCGTGTCGTCATCGAGCGCAGCGAGGCGCGACGGCGACCACGATGCCACGGGCGCCGACCCCCGCACCACGAGCGGCACGTTCTGCCCGAGCGCCACGCCCAGCTCTTTGCGCCCGGCCGTGCGGTCTGCGGGAAGCGTTGCGAGAGCGCGATTGAGCCAGCCGGTCTGCACGGCATGGGGGCGCGTGGAGCCGTTCTCGAGAACATCCTGCCCGTCGAAGTGCGAACGCTCGCGATACGGGCTCGCGACCGCGTGGAAGGCGATGAGCTCGCGCGCCTTGAAGGACTCACTCATGAACGCGAAGCTCGGATGCAAACCGAACGTGTTGTCGAGCTTCAATGCGCCGTTCGCCGATCCAGGCGCGCCAATCGCGATCTCGCCGCGCAGGCGCGCGTAATCCCGGTCGCCGTAGGGCGGCACTGCGGTAAGCCCATCGAGCGCGCCGCGCATGATGATGAAGACGAAGCGTGACGACGTGTTCGTGGTGGCGAACGCGAGGCGCGATGTCATCAGCAATCCGCTGGTCGCGAGCGCACCGCCGGCGAGGAACTGACGTCGATCTAGAGTGTGCATGCGGTGTTCCTGCTCAGCGTCTCAGAAATTCCGGCGCGGTCAGCAGCAGCGTGAGCGCCTGCGCTCCGCTTGCCGCTCGTCCAATGGCCGTGCGCGTTTCAGCGCTCAGCGTGTCACCGAGCAGCGTGGGCGCAAGTTCCACCGCGTTGCGGTGGGCGCCCGTTCGTTGCCCCACGGCATCGGCCCATTCGACGCGCTTCATGAGCGCCGAGGCACCATCCCAATCCGCGCTCCGATCGGGCCAGCCCGCCGGCGAGCCGGGGCTGTACGTGCGCTGGCCCAGGACTTCGAACGAGGCGATGCCGGCTCGCCCGTTCTGCACGGGCTGCGCAAGGCCACGGAACGCGGAGACGATGTAGTCGTTCGGTGTTTTGTACTTGGCGAACGGCTGCGCCCAGCCCTCCGGGGATTCGACCAGCGCGCGATACACCGTGGGGAAGTCTCCATGGCTCCGCGTGAATGCGTGCGCGAGCCGATCCACCGCTTGCGGCGGCGGATCATCAGCAATGAAGTGCCGCGCGAGCTTGGTGGCGATGAACTGCGCCGTAGCGGGTTTCGCAGCAACGTCGCGCAAAACGGCAATGCCCTGCGATTCGTCGTCCTGGCCATAACGCTTGCCGAGCAAGGTCTTTGCGCCAGGCTCGTGAAGTTCCGGGCGGAACGTGAATTTGCCGGGCTCGCCGCGATTCAGGCGCCCGAAGTTGCCGCCGATGGACCAGCCCGTGAGCACTTCGGCGAAGGTCGTCACGTCTTTCTGCGTGTACCCACCCTTCACGCCGAGCGTGTGCAGCTCCAGGATCTCGCGTGCGAGATTCTCGTTGATGCCGACCTGCCGGCCGGTCTGCCGGCGAGCGAGCAACCGGGCTGCACGCGAATTCGGGCCAACGGACACGTGGTTGTCGAGATAGAGGAGCATCGCGGGGTGATGCTCCACGGCAAGCAGCAGGTCCGAGAAATTGCCGAGCACGTGCGGGCGGATGACTTCGCGCTCGAGCGTGCCGGCAAGGCCGAGCACGGCGATCTTGTCGATGGAGACGGCGAAGTGGTTCGTCCAGAACTGCGTGAGCCGCTCGACGAACGGACGATCCGTCGCCACGGCCTGCTGCAGACGCGCGGTGACTTCGTCGATGTAGATCGGGCGATAGAGCTGCGGCAGCTTGAGAAGATTCTGTGCCGCCGCGGTGCCGTCGGCCGGCGGGTCGTTCTGGCCCGGACCTTTGCGGGCCTCGCGTCGATCCCGGCGCAATTCGAGGGTCTCCGCGAGGATGTCCGCGGAAGTGCGCAGGCCGGCGTCGGCTACCTGCGGGGTGCCGCCCTTGAGCTGCGCGGTGAGCCAGCCGCGCGGGTCGCCACCGATGCTGGCCAGCTCGCCCGGTCGGGCGCCGAGCCCGAAGCGGTTTGCGGCGATTGCCGGCGCGAATGGCTCTTGCATCAGTCGAATTTCCCGCGGTTGGGCGTCCGAGCCGTATAGCGCGGCACGCCTGCCGTCGTTGACTCGCAAGCTCGGCGGCGAGGTCGCGCGTGGGGTCCGCCGCCGAGTGTGACGGCCACCTCAAGGAGTGCCCTGCGTTCGCTATACTTCGCGCCCGTTCGCACACGCGCACCCACCGTCATCCATGAGCCGCGCTCCCGATCTCGTCCTCGTCGACGGGTCTTCCTATCTCTACCGCGCATTTCACGCGCTGCCCGCGTTTTCCAATTCGCGCGGCGAGCCGACGGGCGCGGTGTTCGGCGTGCTCAACATGCTGCTCAAGTTCGTGAAGGACTTCCAGCCGAAGCGCATGGCCGTGGTGTTCGATGCGAGCGGCAAGACCTTCCGCGACGAGATTTTCGGCGAGTACAAGGCGCACCGGCCGCCGATGCCGAACGACCTGCGTTCGCAGATCGAGCCGCTGTTCACCATCATCCGCGCGCAAGGTCTGCCGCTGCTGCGCGTGGAAGGTGTCGAGGCGGACGACGTCATTGGCACACTCGCGTGCCGGGCTGCGCGCGCGGGTCAGCAGGTGTTGATCTCGACGGGCGACAAGGACATGGCGCAGCTCGTCGACGGATCGGTGACGCTGATCAACACGATGAGCAACAGCGTGCTCGATCGCGCCGGCGTCAAGGCGAAGTTCGACGTGTACCCGGAGCAGATCGTCGACTACCTGGCCCTCGTCGGAGACAGCTCGGACAACATTCCCGGAATCGAAAAAGTCGGGCCGAAAACCGCGGCAAAGTGGCTCAATCAGTACGGCACGGTGGACGAGCTGATCGCGCACGTGGGCGATGTGACGGGCAAGGTGGGCGAGAATCTGCGCGCCGGGCTCGCGACGCTCGAGTTGTCGCGCAAGCTCGCAACCATTCGCACCGACCTCGAGCTGCCAGGGGCGATGGAGCAACTCGAGAAGGCCGCCGAGCCGGACGTCGCGGCACTGCGCGAGCTGTACACGCGGTATGAGCTGCGATCGTTGCTGCGACAGCTCGAAAGCACGGCGGCTGGCACACAGCCTTCGAGCTCCGCCGGTGCGGCATCTGCAACAGGTGCCGGCCAGGCCATGTCGCTGTTCCCTGAGACACATGCTCCCGTGTCCCTGGCATCCGCGAATGGAAGTGACGTGGCGGTGAAATCGGGCGCCGCGCGCGCCACGACCGTATCGCCCCCCGCAGCGCCAAACTCCGCTTTGGGCGCGGTCGAGCGTCACTACGAAACGATCACCGACTGGTCGCAGCTCGAGCGCTGGATCGAGAAACTGCGCACCACGGCGCTGTTCTCATTCGCCACCGCGACCACGAGCCTCGACTACATGAAGGCGGAGATCGTCGGCGTGTCGTTCGCCACCGAGCCCGGCGTCGCCGCGTATGTGCCGGTGGGTCACAGCTATCCCGGCGCGCCCGAACAGCTGAATCGGGAACGCGTGCTCGAAGCCCTGAAGCCGCTCCTCGAAGATCCGGAGCGCGCGAAGCTCGGCCACCACCTCAAATACGACGCGCACGTGCTTCTGAGTTACGGCATCCGGCTCGCCGGCATGCGGTACGACACGATGCTCGAGTCGTACGTGCTGAACAGCGTCGCCACCCGACACGACATGGACGCCTCCGCTGCGCGCTATCTTGGCTTCACGACCATCAAGCTCGAGGACGTGGCCGGCAAGGGCGCGAAACAGCTCACGTTCAACCAGGTGCCCGTCGAGCGCGCGGCGGAGTATTCCGCGGAAGATGCGGACGTCACGCTGCGCGTGCATGCGGCGTTATGGCCGCAGTTGCAGAGCATCCCCGCGCTCGAGACGCTGTACACGGAGCTGGAGCAACCCCTCGTTCCGGTGCTCCTGCGCGTGGAACAGCGCGGCGTGCTGGTCGACCAGGAGCTCCTGAAGGCGCAAAGCCGCGAGATCGCCGGGAAGCTGCAGGAGCTGCACGCGGCCGCGTGCAAGGAAGCCGGCCTGGATCTCAACATCGAATCCCCCAAGCAGCTGCAGCAGATCCTGTTCGAGAAGCTGCAGCTGCCGGTGCTTCGCAAAACGCCGACCGGCCAGCCCTCTACCGCAGAAGATGTCCTGGAAGAGCTGGCGGAGTCCTACGCCCTGCCGCGCATCGTGCTCGACTACCGCGCGCTCGCGAAGCTGAAATCCACGTACACGGACAAGCTGCCCGATCAGATCAATCCGCGCACCGGGCGCATCCACACGTCGTATCACCAGGCGGTGGCCGCGACGGGCCGACTTTCTTCGGCCGACCCGAATCTGCAGAACATTCCCATCCGGCGCGCCGAGGGCCGCCGCATCCGCCAGGCATTCATCGCGCCGCCCGGATATGTGCTGCTGGCGGCGGACTACTCGCAGATCGAGCTGCGGATCATGGCGCACCTGTCGGGCGACGAAGGCCTGCTCCGGGCGTTTGCCGAAGATCGCGACGTGCACGAAGCCACGGCGTCCGAGGTGTTCGGCGTCCCGCTCGATGCGGTGACCGCGGACCAGCGGCGTCTCGCCAAGACCATCAACTTCGGCCTCATCTATGGGATGTCGGCCTTCGGTCTCGCCCGGCAGCTCGGCATCGAGCGCGGTGCGGCGGCGCGGTATGTGGAGACGTACTTCGCCCACTACCCCGGAGTGAAGCAGTTCATGGACACCACCCGCGCCCAGGCACGGGAGACGGGCTACGTGGAAACAGTGTTCGGCCGGCGGCTGTATTTGCCGGACATCCGTGCTGGCAATGCGCAGATGCGGCAGTACGCGGAGCGCAGCGCCATCAACGCGCCGATGCAGGGAACGGCGGCGGACATCATCAAGCGCGCCATGATCACGGTGGATGCGTGGTGCGAGCGCGAGGATGTGCCAGGCCGGATCATCATGCAGGTTCACGACGAGCTTGTATTCGAAGTGCGACACGACGCGGTCGATCTCGTCACGAACGCCGTCCGCGAGCGCATGGTCGAGGCCGCCGAACTCAAGGTGCCGCTCCGGGTCGAAGTCGGAGTCGGCGCCAACTGGGACCAGGCCCACTAAGTAAATCGGGGGCTTAGCCCCAGTTGCGGCGCTTTG
>FTEO01000807.1_pt1 | contig 67746 bp, 54 predicted proteins | sample 1640211 | NCBI WGS metagenome assembly FTEO01 (sample SAMEA3914816, study PRJEB12502) | metagenome | biome: forest; material: soil | place: USA | collected 2011-09-16 | depth 0.3 m | reverse complement strand
GCAGCGATGCGACCGGCCGGGTTAGAACAGCTCGATCGGATCGACGTCGAGCGCCCATCGGACGCGGCGCGCGCTGGGAAGCGGGTCGATCTGGGGAAGCCATGAATCGAGAAACCGGTGCAGGGCGGTGCGGTCCCCGCTTTCGATCAGGAGCTGCGCGTGGTAGCGGCCGGCGCGTTTGGACATCGCGGCGGGCACGGGGCCGAGCAATTTCACGGTACGGGGCGGACTGGCAAGTTTGCGCGCGTCAGTCAGAAATCCAAGCGCCGCCGCTGCGGTTTTTGCCGACGTGCGGACGGCAGCGAGCCGGCTGAAAGGAGGCCACGACGCTTGGTTCCGCTCTGCAAGCGCTGTGCGCGCGAATCCGTCGTAGCCTTCGGTGAGGAGACTCTGCAGTAGCGGATGTGCGGGAAATTCCGTCTGCACCATCACCTCGCCCGGCCGGCTACCGCGGCCCGCGCGCCCAGCGACCTGGATGAGTGTCTGCGCGAGTCTTTCGGGGCCCCGGAAATCGGTGCTGAAAAGGCCCTGATCGGCATTCAATACGACGACGAGAGTGACATTCGGGAAGTCATGTCCCTTGGTGACCATCTGGGTACCGATGAGGATGCGCGCCTCGCCAGATGCCATGCGCTGCATCGCGGTTTCCAGATCACCGCGCCGCCTGACCACGTCACGATCCAGCCTGACGAGCGGTACGCCCGGAAACATCGATTCCAGGGCCTCTTCGACGCGTTCGGTGCCCTGGCCTACCGACTTCACGGCAAAGCCGCATTGCGGGCAACGTGCCGGCAACGGTTCATCGGCACCACAGTGATGACAGCGGAGTCGACCTGCTGCCAAGTGGACGGTCAGGCGAGCGTCGCAGTCTTTGCACGGCGCGATCCATCCGCAGGCCGTGCAGAGCAGGGTTGGTGCGTAACCGCGACGGTTGAGAAACACCAACACCTGTCCGTCTTCGCGCAAATGCCGCTGCATGGCTTGAACGGCGGGTGTCGAGATTCCCGATTGAACCGCATTGACACGCAGGTCGACGAAAGCCATACGCGGGTGAACGGCCTGAGCTGCCCTGCGCGGCAGCGACAAACGGACGTAGCGACCGTTGTCCACGTTGTGGAGTGTTTCCAGCGCCGGCGTGGCGGAGCCGAGAAGGACTGGGACACCCGCTCGCTGTGCACGGACCACGGCGAGATCGCGGGCGGAGTAACGGAAACCGCCTTCGTGCTGTTTGAACGACACGTCGTGCTCCTCATCTACGATGATCAGACCGAGATCCGGCACGGGTGCGAAGACAGCCGAACGCGTGCCGATCATGATGCGCGCGCGCCCGCTGAAAGCTTCGCGCCACGCCTGCAAGCGCTCGTTGTCCGTCAACGCGGAGTGCAAGACGCATAGCGGGGCATCGAATCTGTCGGTGAACCTTCCAACGAGTTGAGGAGTGAGGCCTATTTCCGGCACCAGGATCAGTGCGCGTCGTCCTCGTTCCAACACCTGTTGAACGAGGCGAAGATACACTTCGGTCTTGCCGCTGCCGGTCACACCATGCAACACGAAAGCAGCGAACCGCCCCAGCGAGGCACCGACGGCATCGACCGCCACTTTCTGCTCGGGAGCCAGATCGGGCGCGGCGCCGCGCACGTTGACGGGTCCGCCGGAAGTGGCGACCGGAGTCCGCAGCGCCTCGATCCAGCCTCGAGCGGTCAGTGACCGCGCCGCATCCTTCCAGGTCGGGATTCTCTCGCTCAGAGCGTCGGCCTCGGATCGGTCGTGTTCCGCCAGGTACGCGAGAAGCTCCCGCTGTTTTGGAGCGCGATCGGGTTCGCCGCGTGCGTGCGCCTCACGCCCGTCCGGGGTGAGTCCCCATTGCTCCCGGGTTTCGATGGCGCTGGCGCCCAGCCGCAGGGACTTCGGCATGGCGGTGGCCAGAGCCTCCCCGATCGGGTGGAGGTAGTACTCTGCGGCCCACTCGAGGAGGGCGCGGGCCGATGCGTCGAGCACGGGGCGCCCATCCAGCACGGCGAGAATGGGCTTGAGACGCTCGGCCGGAACGTCGGATGATTCGGCAGTTGCCATAACCAGTCCCACGAGCCGCTGGCGGCCGAACGGCACCAGCACCCGCATGCCGGGCTCGATAGGCGCGTCGGCGGAGGCGTGTCCCGCCGTGTTCGAAGGCACGGGTGGCAGATAGTCGAACAGGCGCCGGAGCGGCATATCCAGTGCGACACGAAATACCCCCGGGAGGGTCATGGGTTCGAGTGAATCAATGAGTTGCGCTCGTCACGAGGGGAGTCAACCTGACCCCGCGCACGTGCGTTGTATGACCCATGTCCGGGTTCGCCACGCTCGCGCCGCCTTATAGCATGCCGTCCGCATCTCACGGGGACGTGGGTCTGTCGAATCCCTCCGCCGCGGCCCGTGCGCGGGCGCTGAATGAGTTTCTGGCCAGCGTCGAGCTCAAGGCTTTCAAGATTGCGCAAGCCGGGCTTCGCCACCAGGACGATGCCCTGGATGCCGTGCAGGATGCGATGCTGCAGCTCGCCCGGGCTTACGCGAATCGGCCTGCCGAGGAGTGGAAACCGCTCTTCTACCGGATCCTCGAGAATCGTATCCGGGACATCCAGCGGCGACGGACCGTTCGGGGCCGGGTGATCGCCTGGCTGCCTTTCCGCGGCGAGGAAGATGACGAGGAACCGGACCCGATTGCCCAAGCGCCGAGCGACGAACCCTCTCCCAGTCGTAAACTGGAGATTGACGAGGCAATGCAGGCGCTGGACAAGGCCTTGGATGCCCTTCCACGCCGGCAACAGCAGGCGTTCATGCTGCGCACGCTCGAAGGGATGGACGTCGCACAGACCGCGGTCGCGATGGGCTGCTCCGAGGGCAGCGTCAAGACCCATTACTTTCGCGCGCTGCAGACGCTGCGGGCGCAACTCGGGAGCTTTCGGACATGAGCGCGGATGAAGAACTACCGATCGATCTCGAGGATCAGGCTCGGGCGCTGCTGACGGAAAGCGTCACGCGTATCGATGGTCGCATTCGCTCACGGCTGAATCAGGCTCGGCAGGCGGCGGTTGCTGAAGTGGCCCGGGCCGCAAGGCGCCCGGCATTCATGCGTAGCTTTCTGCTCATGCCGACGGCGGGAGCCGTGGCGGCCGTGCTCGTGGCCGTAGTGCTGTGGCAGCATCGTCCGGAAGGGGCGTTGCCGATGAATGAGGGCGGGCAGTTGGCGGCGGAAGATCTCGATCTGATTGCGGATGGCGACGGCCTGGACATGGTGGAGGATTCGGACGGCTCGTTCTACGAATGGGCGGCGGGGCAGTCCGACGCAAGCGGCGAGACCAGCGGTTGAGTCTGCCGCGTCGCCTCGGGTGCGCTCTGGCGCTGATGGCCGTAGCGCTCGGGTCGGGCGCGGGGCTTGCCGATCCACCCCAGAAGCCGGCCGAGCCCGACGAAGAGTTGCTCGAGTTCCTGGGCACGGTGGATTCGGTCACGGATCCGACGGCGGATCCGACCACGCAGCCGGACGACGGAAGCTGGATCGAGTACCTGTCGAAGACGGATATCGAGAAGGCCGCGAAGAAGGCCGATGCACCGGGCAAGACCGATGCACCGGGCAAGACCGATGCGAAGCCCGGTGCGCCGAAGGTGAAGTCAGATGACCAGTAATGCTCACAGACGGCTGCAATCGGTGCTGCTGACGCTGACGCTCGCCGCGGGCGCGCCTTCCCTCGCGCAGCCACCCCCTTCGCCACCTCCTTCGGCCGAAGTTTCGTCAACACCGGGTCCCGCATCCGGCGTCGCGTGGTCGAGTCTTACGCCTAGCCAGCAAAAGCTGCTGCAGCAGCGGTTCGGTGACAAGTGGAGCACTTTGCCGCCCGAGCGGCAGCAGGCCCTGGCCCGTGGCAGCGACCGCTGGCTTTCGATGTCTCCGCAGCAGAAGCAGCAGGCCACCGAGAGGTTCCAGCATTTTCGGCAGCTGCCGCCGGAGCAGAAGCAGAATGTGCGCAACCGGTGGCAGAAGTTTCGAGCGCTGCCGCCGGAGCAGCAGTCCAGCGTGCGCGACAATTTCCGCAAATTCCGCAGCCTGCCGCCCGAGCGGCGTCAGGTGTTGCGCGAGCGCTGGAGGAGCGCCAGCCCCACCGAGCGTCAGCGAATGCTGGAGAACATGCGGCAAAGAAGAATGAAACCCTTGGAGCGCCGGGCACCCAACAGGCCCTGACGCGAGCGAACATCTGCAGTAAAAGTCCCGAACTAAGGGGCTCTCGACTCCGACCTCGTTCGGCGTGTCACGTCTCTCGAAGGTCTGTCGACCCCGGCGGGACAGGCCTGCGAGGGACATGACGCGCCGAAACAAGGTCGGACAGCGCGCACTTATTCTTTGGCTCTATTGCCGCTCGCGGCGATTCGCGGACGCACGATCACCGGTACGTTGCAGACGTCGACTCGTCCCGCGGGCACCTTGAACCACTCTTCGTGGCGATTGCGTCGAGTCTCCACGAAGGCGGTGAACGTGGCCGTGTCGGTTCGGAGTTCTTCGAGCTCGGTGCGCTGTGCTTCCGGGACGTCGGAGGCCACGCGCACGGATCTGATGGGCACCCGCTGCTCGGGTTTTTCGTAGAAGCCGAGGGCACCGGAGCCTCGCGGAAGAGTCGAGAGCAGCTCCATTCCCTGCACCACGCGCCCGACGAGGGTCACATTGCGGTCGAGATGCCGGGGAGCCTGCCCGATCACCGTGTAAAGCTCGGCCCCGCCGCCGCTGTCCACATCGTTGTCGCGTCCCGCTCCGACCATGCCGTAACAGTGAACCATCCAGGCGCGACCGACCTTCAGGTCGCGCCCGGCCGGAAATCCGTCGACGAAGCCGGCTTCCGGAGCATAAGTGTCCGGATCCAGCAAAGCGGTGAAGGTCAACCCTCGGGAGGTGCGCTCAAACTCGGCCGCCAGGGTACGGTGGGCGGCGCGAAGGGTGTGCTTGCCGTCGGGGTCTCCCCACTGCACCACGTAATTGTCCTGTGAACGGACGATTGGGAGGCCGTCGAAATACTGTTCTCGAGCCAGCGCTTCGATGTTGGCGATGTGGTGCGGTGCGAACGACGGTGCGAGCTCGATGATCACGCGGCCGGAGGAGAGCTCGACGTACAGGGTGTGTTGAGGATCCAAGGGTCGCCAGTCCGACGCGCTCGACGCGGCCAGCACCTCGGCCGAGCTCATGGGCTTGGGCGCCTGTTCGCCCTGCGCGGGAGCGGTCCATCCGGGCGAAGCCGCGACGGCGACCACGACCATCGCAGTGAACAGACTCCCCCATTTGTCGATTGGCACGCGGCAGCCTCGCGACCGTCAGCCGACCGCTTTGATCGACTGAATCAGCTCGGCGGCGGCCTTCTGCGCATCTCCATATAGCATCCGGGTGTTGTCCAGGTAGAACAGGGCGTTCTCGATACCCGAGAACCCGGCGCCCTGGCCGCGCTTGATCACGATGACATTTTTCGCCTTGTCGGCATTCAGGATCGGCATCCCGTAAATCGGGCTCGACTTGTCGTTGCGCGCAACAGGGTTCACGACATCGTTCGCGCCGATGATGAGCGCCACGTCCGCAGTTTCGAATTCGGCGTTGATCTCATCCAGATCCGCGATGAGGTCGTAGGGGACGCCCGCTTCCGCGAGCAGCACATTCATATGGCCGGGCATCCGGCCGGCGACCGGATGAATGGCGAACTTCACCGTGACACCTCGATCGAGCAGCAGCTGACACAACTCCCAGATCTTGTGCTGAGCCTGGGCGACGGCCATTCCGTACCCGGGGACGATGATGACCTTCTGCGCGAACGCCATCATCACGCCGACGTCCGCGGCCTCGATCGGCTTCAGGCTGCCCGTCACATTGCCGGTGGCGGCTACGCCGCCAGTGTCCCCAAAGCCGGAAAAAAGCACGTTTCCGAGGGAGCGGTTCATCGCCCGGGCCATCAGCTGGGTGAGCAGGGTGCCCGCCGAGCCGACCACGGTGCCGGCGATGATCATCGCGGCATTGTTGAGTACGAAGCCCTCGAAGCCGACCGCAAGGCCGGTGAGCGCGTTGTACAACGAGATGACGACCGGCATGTCCGCTCCGCCGATCGGCAGCGTCATGGTGACGCCGAGGACGAGTGCGAGCACGAAGAATCCAGTCACGATGGCCGGCGCAGCGTTCAAATGGGCTGCCACCAGCGCACCCAGGATGAGCGTGGCTGCCAGGAGCAGCAGGTTCAGGATCTGCTGTCCCGAGAAGCGCACGCTGCGGGTAATCAGTCCCTGCAGCTTCCCGAAGGCGATGGCGCTGCCACTGAAGGACACCGCGCCGATGATTCCGCCGACGACCGCGAGGGTTGTCACCGGATAATTCTGTGACTCGCCACGATACAGCTCTACCGCTGCGATCGCCGCCGCAGCGCCGCCGCCCATTCCGTTGTACAACGCGATCATCTGCGGCATGTTAGTCACGGCGACGACCTTGCCACTCCACCACGCGAGACTGCCGCCGACCAGAATCGCCAACCCGATCAGGCCGTAGTTCGTCATGCCCGGATAGACGAGTGTGACGACCGTCGCGACCAGCATTCCAGCGCCGGCCCACAGGATCCCGCTGCGCGCCGTCACCGGCGAGCTCATGCGCTTCAATCCCAGGATGAACAGTGCGGCGGTGAGAAAATAACTCGCCTGGATCAGCAGATTGCGATCGAACGCCATCAGTGCGCCCTCTTGCCGCCGCGCGCGCCGCTCGACTTGAACATCTCGAGCATTCTCTCGGTGACCACGTAGCCACCGACTGCGTTGCCCGCCGCGAGCATCACGCCGACGAAGCCGATGGCCTTCTCGAGAGGTGTCTGCGCGCCGCCCAGGGCGACCATCGCGCCTACCAGCACGATTCCATGCACGAAGTTGGATCCCGACATGAGAGGCGTATGCAGGATCACCGGCACGCGCGAGATCACCTCGTAGCCCGTGAAGGCCGCCAGCATGAAGATGTAGAGTGCAACCATTCCAGTCATGTGCTTACCCCTCGAGTGCTTTGCGTGTCGCCTCGTGACTGATCCGACCGTCACGCGTGAGGCACGACTGCGCAAACACTTCGTCGTTCCAGTCGATCGACAGTTCTCCCTTGCCGACGGCCGGCTTGAGGAAGTTGAGCAGGTTGCGGGAGTACATTTCGCTCGCGTTGTAGGCGAGTGCGGCCGGCAGGTTCACGGCGCCGACGATCTTCACTCCCTGGTGCTCGAGGATTTCACCCGCCACGGTCAGTTCGCAATTTCCGCCTTGTTCCGCGGCGATATCCACGATCACGGAGCCGGGTCGCATCCGCTCGATGGCGGCGCGCGAGACGATCTTGGGCGCGGGCCTGCCTGGCACCGACGCGGTCGTGATGACGGCGTCCGCCGCGGCGATTCGCGAATCGAGGACTTCCTGCTGCTTGCGCTTCTCCTCATCGGTGAGCTCGCGAGCGTAGCCGCCTGCGCCCTCCGCGCTGACGCCTGTATCGACGAACTTGGCGCCGAGCGACTTCACCTGCTCCCGCGTTGCGCTTCGAACGTCATAGGCCTCGACGACCGCACCGAGTCGGCGCGCCGTGGCGATCGCCTGCAGACCTGCGACGCCTGCGCCGATTATCAGGACCTGGGAGGGTCGGATCGTGCCCGCGGCAGTCGTCAGCATGGGTAGAAATTTCTGCAGCTGGCTGGCGGCGATCAGAACTGCCTTGTAGCCTGCGATGGAGGCCTGCGAGGACAATGCGTCCATGGATTGAGCGCGGGATATTCGCGGCACGAATTCCATTGCGAAGCTGATGATGCCGCGCTCCTTGAGGGCCTGCACCTCGTTGCGGCGGGCATAAGGCTGCATGAATCCGATCACCACGGTGCCGGTTCTCAAGCCACCGATCTGCTCGACTGAGAGCGGTTGCACGGTCAACACGACGTCCGCCTGCTCCAGAACGGCGGACGCGGAATCGGCCCAAGTCACGCTCTTGTAAGAGGAATCGGGGAATTGCGCGCGGGTCCCGGCGTCTCTCTCGAGCAGGATCCGGGCGCCGCTTTGCGTCAGTTTGTCGGCGACTTCGGGAACCAGGCTGACGCGCGTCTCTTGGGGCGCGCGCTCGCGGAGCGCGCCGATCGTTACTGACATTCACAGCCCTCGTGTAGCTTCGAGCGCGCCAAATGGCGTAGCCACGCGGCCACGTGATTGGAAATTCTCAACTGAATTAAGACGTTGCGACGTTGAATTCTTGCATATATCTGCCTTATCTTACACCGCCATGCTGGGGATCGATCTGGAAAGCGCCGACAGCGGATATCACGATGACCTGCGGATCGTCGCCACGAAGGCGACTCGCGGGCTCTCTCAGCTCGTCCTGCGTACGGATGTGGCCGGAATGCCGCTGGAATGGATCGACTACAAGGAGGCCGCGCGACTGTATCACCAGGAGCAGGTCGCCTATACGTGCGGGTCGACGCTGTACAAGCTGTTTGGCGGCGTAAATGCACGGACCGGCCGGCGAACCGTGCTCGAGGTCAATTCGATCGTGTCCACCGTCGGACACACGGGCAATCCCGGGAATACCCGGCACGACTACGTGCCGCCGCTGAACAACCAGACCCTGTTTCGGCGCGATGCCTTTCTCTGCATGTACTGCGGCGCTCGGTTCCCGTCGCGGGATCTTTCGCGGGACCACATCCGTCCCTTCAGCCAAGGCGGCATCGACGTTTGGACCAATGTCGTCACCGCCTGCAGGCGCTGCAACAATCAGAAGGCCTCGCGCACGCCGGAACAGGCGAAGATGCAGCTCATCGCCGTGCCTTTCACGCCCACGTACGCTGAATACATTTTCCTCAAGGGTCGCCGCGTGCTCGCCGACCAGATGGAGTACCTGCTGGCTCACTTTCCGCGCTCGAGCCCCCTGCACGCCCGCATCCAGCGCTGGCTCTCGTGAGCGCGCGAGTCGGCGCTGCGAAGCCGCGTCTGTCACCGCGCTACCCTCGGAAGGCGCGGCGCTCTTGATCTTCCTCGTCGACGCTTCGGTCTATGTCTTCCGTGCGTATCACTCCATGCTGCCCGATATGGTGGACCGCGACGGCAATCCGGCTCACGCGGTGTTCGGGTTTGCACGTTTTCTGGGAGATCTGATCGAGCGCGTCCGGCCACGCTACATCGCGATCGCTTTCGATCAGCGGCTCGCCAGCTCATATCGCAATCGCATCTTTCCCGCCTACAAGGCCAATCGCGAGCCACAGCCGCCCGGGCTTGCGGGGCAGTTCGCGTGCTGCCGGGAGCTGTGTGGGCACCTCGGGCTCGCCGTGTTCATGAGCCCGGAATACGAGGCCGACGACATCATCGGCACGCTCGCGTGCTCCATGCGCGAGGAAGGCGTCCGCTCCGCCTTCATAACGCGTGACAAGGACCTCGCGCAGCTCGTGCGCGACGGCGATCTCTTCTGGGATTATGGTTCGCGCGAGCAATTTGGGTATCACGACATCCAACGTCACTACGGCGTCACTCCCGAGCGATTCGCCGACTACCTGGCGCTGACGGGGGACGACGTCGACAACATCCCCGGTGTACCGGGGATAGGCCACAAGACCGCCGCCACGCTGATGAAGGAATTCGAATCGCTCGAGCACCTGTACGAGAGTCTGAGCCGGGTGTCCGCGCTGAAACTGCGCGGCGCACAGGGTCTTGGCGAACGACTGCGGGAGCACCGCGACGCCGTGTTCTTGTCGCGCAGGCTCACACGCATCACCTGCGACATGAAACTGGATGTCGCGAGTGCTGCGTTGCGCCGCCGGACTCCCGACCTGGCCGGACTCGGAGGTCTTTACGATCGTCTCGGGTTCGGGCCGTTCCTGCGTCGCCAGGGAGAACGCCTGGCGTCGCTGCCGGTGGCGTGAACGGCCCGGGAGTTGCCTCTAGGGGTTCACCTCGCCCGTGACGCATCCCACCGGTTCACTGGATCGATCCGACCCGCGTGCTTCCAGATGAACCGCGCGGTCGATGAGCATTCGCGTGTCGATGCGCACCAGCCGGCTGCCATCCGGTTGAGTTCGAACGGAGTAGGTTCCGTCTGCGAGCTCGTGCTTTTCCGAGTCGACGGCCACGAGGCTCTGCCCCGCCGAGACACCCGGCACCCGGATCAAGGCCAGCTTCGAGTTCGAAGACAGGCGCAAGGCCGTGCATTCCTCGGAACCGCGCTCGAGCGCCGGCATGTTGAAAAACACACTGCGCGCGGAGTCCAGCTCGGGCTCCTGCACTTCACGCCCGAACCAGCCGCCACCCGCGCCGATGGCACCCGCCAGGAGCAGCGAGGCTGCGAGCCTCCACGTGCCCATGGCCTGTGCCACGGTCCGGGCCGTTCGCCCGATGCCCAGCGCCGTCGCGGGGCGTACCCTGGTTGGGATGTTTACTTTGATGGTCCGCCACGTCTCAACATCGCCGACGCATTCCGGGCAGGCCATCAGGTGCATCTCGAAGGCTTCCTGCGTGGATGGGTCAAGCCCGTCCGCTACGTAAACCGCTGCCGTCTGATTCGCTTTGAATTGTGAGTGATCCATGGTTCTCCCTACCCATGTGTCGACTGGGGTGCCGCGCCGCCGCCCACCTCCGGGCCGCCTGCCGCAAGGCCATTTCGGCGCAGAATGTCACCGAAGCGTTGCCGCGCGCGCCACAAGACCTGATTGAACTGCATATCGGTCAATTTCAACGATTCCCTAATCGAAGTGCGAGGCTCCTCGCGTAAATAGAAGCGCTCGAGGACCTCACGGTCGCGCTGCACGGGCAAGTGGTCCATCAGGTCGCGAACGCATTTCGCGAGCTGATCGTGGTCCACCCGCTCCTCCAGCGAGAGCGCGTCGTCCTGCAAATTGGACAGCAACTCGCGATCGTTGTCGTGCTTGCGGGATAGCTCTCCGCGCCAGTACGCCGTCGCCAGCTTGCATGCCGTCCTGTAAAGATAGCCGCCCAGGTTGTTGGGATCCTCCAGTCCCTCGGCGCGAATCTTTTTGATCGCCTGGAGGAACGTGCGCTGCAACAGATCTTCGGCCGCATCACGATCGATGCGCCTGTGGAGGAATACCTGCAGCAATGGGCGCCGATATCTCACATACAGCTGATTTTGGAGTGCACTGCGCTCCGCGACAGCTTCCACGAGCGAAAGATCACTCCTGTCGGCCCTGTCCAGGCTCTTATCGGGCGTCTCTCCCTGCACTGTTTCGCTGTAGCTCATTGGCGCGTTTTCCAGTCGGTTCCTGGCTGCGACAAACGCGCGCGGAGCGCTGTTCTGTCGCGAGGACGCAAGCGTCAGCCAGCGGCACGCCGTGGTCATACGGCGGGCGGGAACCCGGCTTAGAGCGGCGCGGTGTCGTCGACATCCGCTTCCGCACGACCCCTGCCACGAACTCGTCAGCACCCAATTTAGCATAGGGCGGGGTCGCCCAGATGCCGGCTAGCACGCCTGCCAGGATCGCGGTCGAGTTCGAGCTCCCCTGTTCGAGCCGATAGTTCTCCGGAGGGACGGCCGCACCGATGACACACGCGCTGGGCGCTCCTAGATTAAGTCCAATAGGCGCGGGACTCGTCCCCGGAGAAATAGTGTCATCGTTGCCGATGGGAATGGCCCTGACGATGCGCCGGAAGTCATAGGCGGCGGGATAGCCGGCGGCGGGCTCTCCCTTGTTGGGCACACTGGCGACCACGATAGCTGCGTTTGGTGAGCCCGGCCTGTCCGCGATCTCCTCGAACGTCCGATCCAGCTCAGGGGTCGTCGCATACCAATGGTTGCTGAAACTCAGGATGCGGGCACCCATCCGCGTGGCATATTCCAATGCCCGAGCAAGGCGTATGGGGTCCAGGGGAGCGGATTGGGCCGCCCCACACCCGACGACTTTGAGGATCATCAGGCGGGCGCCGTCAGAGCCCGCGGCGGCGATCCCGACGCCGTTGTTCCTCTGTGCGGCGATCAGGCTGGCCATGAGAGTCCCGTGACTCACCTGCCCACGGCAGGCCGCGGACGGCGATACATCCGCGTTGTCGTCGACGAAGTTCCATCCGTGGACGTCATCGACATACCCGTTGCCGTCGTCATCGATTCCCGCCCGACCGTGAGCTTCCGCTTCGTTCGTCCAGAGCTGATTGCGTAAGTCCTCGTGCTCGATGAATGCACCGTCATCGAAGACCGCCACCGTTACGGGCTTGCGGGCACGCGCCGCGCGCGCAGGTGGGCGCGCAGGCGGACGCGTTGCGGTCCAGGCGAGCGAACCGGCGACATAGTCCACCCACCAGAGATTACCGGCCCGGTACGCGCAATCGTTCGTGTGCGGGTCGTCGACGGGAAGGGAAGGCAGCAGCGTCGAGCAGGTCAGGGGCTGACAAGGGAAGTCGGATTGAGCCCACACATCGCACGGTGACCAGGCTAAGCTGGATAGTGCGAGCCACGTGCCCGCTCTGCGTGCGCGGATGCGCCTCATGCCGCAATTCTAGTCGGCAGTGTACGCGGCCGCTGCGCCGGGCGCATCGAGGCCTGGCGACAGCTACGAAGGCCGTCGTCAGCCTCGGGCGAGGGACGCGAGGTTCTGTCAGTTCTGACCGTGAATCACCCCGTCGTCGTCCATCTGTACGGAGCTCGGCGAGTTGACCGACTGGAGCACGATCACCGCAGAGGCGGCACCTGTGGTGTTGCGCGGAAAGATGAGGACATGTTCCAACTGGCCATGAATCCTCGCCAAGCCGTACCAGTGCTCCTGCTCATAGTAAGGCTCTGCCGACTGGGCGTACCCCGACATCGCGAGGAAAGGAGACGTGGATTCCGCGCCTGGAATGCATTCGAAATCGGCCGGAAGGCTCGTCATCTGCGTACCCGGACGATACGCGAGCTGCAGTCCGTTCCAGTTCGTTGCCCAACGCGACCCGGCCACATCCTCGGCGACAAACACATAACGGCTGTCGTTCGCGCTACTCTCCCGGGAGATCTTGAACTTGAGCCCGGCCTGCACCCGAGCCGCCAAGCCGGCGTGCGCTTCAGTACAGTTCTTCGTGACGGTCCACTCCTTTAAGAAGTAGTCCGGGATGGCGGTGCTGGCCCGGGCAGGGTGATTCGCCGCGAGACTGACGAGACAGAACTGCGCAGCGAGTGCGAGTGACAGGGCGACTTTGCGGGACATGGGCGTCTCCTCGGGAGTGTGGGGGTCGGCGGATGAACGATCCGCACCTGTTCACTGCTGCGAGGAGCCGCCTTATCTCAGGGAGCCGGTCCGGATAGGGCGGTGGCAAGACTCAAATGGAGCTGTCGGGCCATCCGTAGAGCGCAAAGGCCGCCCAGAAATGCGAGCTGGAGGTGTGCGCCGCGTCGAGTTGGGCGCGACGCAGGGCCGCGGCCGCCGGCAGGTGCTCGGCGAACAGGTGCGTGTAGAACTTCTGCATGAAACTCGCAGTCGTTGCGTCGTCGATTCGCCAGTAGCTGGCGAGAACGGCAGCCGATCCCGCCTGGAGGAAGGCCTGTGCCGGGCCAAGCACACCCTCTCCCGGGAGAAGCTTTCCACGGGACGTGTCGCACGCGCTGAGCACGACCAGCCTGGAATTCAGCTTTAGACCCAGAATGTCCAACAGTCCGAAAGCGGACGTCATCGGCTTCGCCGTGCGGTCAGGCGTTAGCGCCAACGCGGAAAGCCGAGGTCGCTGCGCGTCGACGCGAGCGTGAGTGGCGATGTGAAGAAGATCCGTCCCACCGTTGACTGCCGCGCGCAGCGCGGAGGAAACGGCGGCGCATCCCAGTAGTGTCTCCACCCGGCTTGCCGGCAAAGACTGTTTCGCCAGTTTTGCGATCATCGCCACTTCAGTGCGCGTGCCCGGCAATCGCGGTAACGATTCCGACCAGACACTCAATGCCCGCTCGGTTCGGTCCGCGGGGTCCCCGGAGGCAACCTTGCCTTCCACACACTCGTGCTGCCAGTCTGAGATTCGAAAGACGGGGTCTCCAATCAGCTCGATGCGCGGCGCGTTGTGCGGTGTCTGCGCGGTGGGTTGGGTGAACGTGAGAAACAATGCCGACGGGGCGATTACCGTTTCTACCTGCTCCACCATCAGGGGCGCGTTTTCATCAGCGGACAGCGGCAGCACCGAGAATGGGATCGTGTGGAGAGCATCGTCCGGAATGAAAATGAGGCGGTGTCCGGAAGTGTGTCCGCCCAATGGCCATAGCACGAGGCGCGCGAGCCGCCGAGCTGCAGCGCGAACACTTGCGGCGGGCGATTCGCCGTCGCGCAGTTGCTCACGCAGGTCGGCTACAGCAGTTGCGATCTCTTCGCGGGCACCGAGGCGCACAACGCTGAGCGTGCCTCCGCCGAGAACGAACGCGAACATGTCCCGTGACCCGACGGCGTACTCAACCAGCGTCGCGTCCAGCCGGGCCAACGTCGATTCGAGCTTCGCGCGATCCAGAGTATCCGTAACGGTCCGTTCCCCTTCGGCGGCACGGCCTAGTGCATCGATCAATGTGGCCGGAGCGTTACCAGCGGCACTTCCAGTCAGCTGCACTACCTTTCGCAGCAGTTGCTGATAGCGTGCCGACGGCGGCACTGCGAACGAAGACGCCGCATCGCGCGTCTCCTGCGACTGTGCGTACCGGAGGCTTCTTGCGCGACCTCGTTCCGAGGTTGCGAAGGCCTCCCACGACAGCCGTTCGCCGGAAGCCGCTTGCGATGCGAACAGCTCGGTGAGCTCCGCAAACACCCTGTGCTGCGTGGCGAGGAACGTGGCGCGCTTCTCGCCGTCGAGCTCATCGATCGGTACGGCTTCGGTCAGACTCAATGCGACTTGCAGCGCGTGCGCAGCGTCGGCCGTCCGTCCTGTATCGGCAAAGGCCCTGGCCGTAAGTCGCAACGATGCGATCGTCTGCTCGATGTCACCCCGTGCGCCGCTCGACTGCAACGCCTGGTAGGCGTCATGCACTGCCGATACGGCATCTCCGGCGAGCAGCTCCGCTTTTATGAGACCGAGGCGGGCGGAGCCACGATGCTCATTGCCCGCCGGAATCCTCGCCTCGTCAGCGATTCGGAGGGATTCCTCGAAGGAGGCTCGTGCACTCCTCGCGTCGTCGCGTTCCAGGAATGCGGTTCCCCTGACATTTGCCAGCCGCATACGTGCACGCGCCGTCGTAGCGTACGAGTGGGCCGCGTCGATACAACGGTCCGCGCTCGCAGGTTCTCCTTCCAGGACGAGGGCGTCGCCGAGCGACAGGAGCGCATTGAAAACGACTAACTGGTTGTCGACGGCCAGAGTGTCGGCCTCGAGCTCGCGCCGGCACAGGTTCTCGTGTGCCGCGCGGCCTGACGCAGTCTCGCGCGGAATGGCCGTTCTGCTCGGAGCTGATTCCGCGACCGCCGCTGAGTTCGTGAAGGTCTCGACGGTCGCCAGCAGGTCGGGGCAATCCAGCGAGGCGGCCTGTGCCAGATCGTTCTCGGCATCCCCCAGGGTTCCAATCTGCACGAGCAGGCTGCCGGCGCGGGACAGGGTGCGACGGAATCCAGGGCAGTCACCAAGGCGCGCGTATTCGCGCATCGCGGCGGCATGAGTTCTTTCGCTGGCACTGAAGAGGCCCACCTTCCCTTGCAGATGGCCGAGGTTGTCCTGAATGTCCGCCACGAGCCGCGCATTGACCTCGGGGTCCAAGGATCGCAGCGCATCCTCATAGATGGACAGTGCCAGGGCGTAGTTGCTGCGTTCCTCCGCAAACAGCGCCAGGTTCTGGCTTGCGACGCCGTAGCAGTCCCAATCGCGCGCTTGCCGGCATTGCTGCGCCGCCGCCGCAAAAAATTCGGTCGCCCGTCCCGGGGCATCCAGGGCGTATTCAAGGAAACCTGCTTGAATCCCCAGCCGCAGCAGCTCACGCGTTCCGAAGGAGCTGGCGCTGTCGTAGCGACGCGCGGTCGCCAGCCGCTTGCGGATGGCGGGCTCCAACACCTTCAGTTCGCCGCCCGGAAGGTCGATCAGTGCTTTTGCCTGCAACGTGGCAAGTGCACCGACGTAGACCGGATCGGCTCCGGGGGCGTAGTCCTGTAGCGCAGCACTCGCGAGCGCGTAGCTGTCCCGTTTGCGATCAAACCGGCGATAGGCGAGCTCGGCCATCGCATGGCGTGCCTGTGCGGCTCTGCGCGTAACGGCCAAGCGGTCAAACGCCCGCGCGGCGGCCAGATACTGCGCAAAGGCGTCTGGCCAGCGACGAGCATGCACCGCCTGGCCCGCGCGTGCGAATGCCGACTCAGCCGCAATGCGCGCCGTGTCCGAGTTTCGGATGATCTCCACGGATGCGCAGACCTCGCCGGCCAAGTCGCGCGAATCCTCGCTGCGGACTCGCACAGTGTGGGTTTGACCGGCGGACACCCGGGTCACGAGGGTGATTTCGCCAATTCGTTCAACGGGGGATGAACCCTCGTAGGCGGATGGGTCGATCCGGGCCGCGACCGACAGGCCGCGCTCCTCGACGGTCACGACCAACATCCCGTTGCTCGGCGAGTTGAGCGCGAGAGTCGCGTCGCCGCTGTTGACCTGCAGGCAATGGCGGGTCTCACTCTGAGGCGGCCCGGACCGGGCGCCACAGGCAGCAAGCAACAAGCCCGACGCGAAAAGACACAACCATGGACAGACCGCTCGCGTGGCGTCGGAGCGGATTGGCGCGGCCGGCAGGCCGAACGCCGCCCCTTCTACGCCACTGTTCCGTTCCATGCCAAGGTCTCCACGAGCTACAGATCCGCTGCCGACCACCGTCGGTTTAAGACTACGGTATGCTCCCGTGCCGCCGAATCAAGTTTTGGACGAGGGACGAGCATCGTGAACAAGAATATCGTGTCGGCGCTTCTGGAAGAGCGCTCTTTCCCGCCGAAACCGAAGTTCGCGGCGCGCGCCGCGCTGAAGCCCCATGACCTCGAAACCCTGCGGCATCAGGCGGCTGAAGACCCGCTCGGTTTCTGGGCCGATCTGGCACGGCGCGAGCTGGTCTGGCACAAGCCGTTCACGGTGACGCTGGACGACTCGCAGGCGCCCAACTTCCGCTGGTTTACCGACGGCCTGCTGAATGTCTCATTCAACTGTCTGGACGTTCATCTGGGCGAGAACGGGCACAAGACGGCGATCATCTTCGAAGGTGAGCCCGGCGACACGCGACGTCTGAGCTATCGCGAGCTGCACGCGGAGGTTTGCCGATTCGCGAACGCGCTTCGCTCGCAGGGCGTGAGGCGCGGCGACCGCGTTGTGATCTACATGCCCCTCATTCCCGAGATCCTCATCGCGATGCACGCCTGCAACAGGATCGGTGCGATTCATTCGGTCGTGTTCGGAGGCTTCTCGGCGCCCGCTCTCAAGGATCGGATCGAGGACACGGGTGCCACGGTCGTGATCACGGCCGACGGCGGCTGGCGCGGAGGTAATGCCGTAGAGCTGAAGGCGGCGGCGGACAAGGCGCTCGCCAGCGGATGCCCTAGCGTTAAGAGCGTCATCGTGTACCGGCGCACCGGACGGCCTGTCACGATGGTCTCCGGCAGGGACCACTGGTGGCACGACGTCATCGAAGGCCATGCGCCGGTGTGCGAGCCCGAATGGGTGGACGCGGAACATCCTCTTTATATCCTCTACACGTCGGGATCCACCGGCAAGCCGAAGGGAATCCAACACTCGAGCGGTGGATATCTCCTGGGCGTCAAGACCACGAGCAAATGGGTCTTTGATCTGCGTCAGGACGATGTGTTCTGGTGCACCGCGGACGTCGGCTGGGTGACGGGGCATAGCTACGTCGCCTATGGACCGCTTGCCGCAGGCGCCACGGTCGTCCTGTACGAGGGCGGCCCGATGACGCCCGATGGAGGGCGATTCTGGAAGATCTGCCAGACGCATGGCGTCACGATTTTCTACACGGCACCGACGGCAATCAGGGCGTTGATGAAACTGGGAGATGCGCTGCCTGCAAAGTACGATCTCTCGCGGCTGCGTCTGTTGGGAAGTGTGGGCGAACCGATCAACCCCGAAGCGTGGATGTGGTATCACCGCGTGATCGGCAAGGAGCATTGCCCGATCGTCGATACGTGGTGGCAGACGGAAACCGGCGCCATCATGATCTCGCCCGTGCCCGGGGTCACAGCGACCAAGCCGGGCTCGTGCACTCTGCCGCTGCCCGGAATCGATGTGGACATCGTCGACGACGACGGCAAGTCCGTCACTCTTTCGGACGCGGGCGGCTACCTGGTCATAAAGCGGCCGTGGCCTGCGATGCTGCGCACGATCTGGCGCAACAACGATCGCTACCTCGCCGGCTACTGGGAGAAGTTCAAGAACCGCTACTACGTCGCCGGCGACAGCGCGCACCGGGACAAGGACGGCTACTTCTGGATCATGGGCCGCATCGACGATGTGCTGAACGTCGCCGGACACCGGCTCGGCACCATGGAAATCGAATCGGCGCTCGTGTCGCACCCGCGGGTTGCGGAAGCCGCCGTCGTCGGCAAACCGCACGACATCAAGGGTGAGTCGGTGTTTGCGTATGTCGTGTGCCGCGGGCTGCGTCCGGTCGGTGACACTTCGGCGCTGGTCGCGGAGCTGCGCAACTGGGTGGCGGAGGAGTTGGGAGCGATTGCCCGGCCCGACGAGATTCGCTTTGCCGACAACCTGCCGAAGACCCGCTCCGGGAAGATCATGCGGCGGCTGCTGAGGTCGGTGGCGCGCGGCGAGGAAATTCTGCAGGACGTGTCGACGCTGGAGAATCCCGCGATCCTCGACCAGTTGCGCGGAGCGGAGGACCCGACAGCGAACGGTGTGGCGAGAACCGCGGCGAAGACCACCTCCCGTAGGAAACCTGCCGGCAAGAAGACTCCTGCAAAGAAGACTCCCGCAAAGAAGACTCCCGCAAAGAAGACTCCCGCGAAGAGGAGTGCGACGAGCCGGCCTGCTTCGAAGAAGGCGGCACGTGCTCGCGCCGCCTCGGCCGCGACCCGGAAAAAGACCGCGACGCCGAGGCGGCCGTCGGTGAAGAAGTCCAGCGCAAGTCCCGTGCGGGCAAAGGGTGGAGCGCTATCCGCAGGCCGTATCGTCGGCCGGCGCAACACGAAGGAGCCGTCTGCGCGCAGGAGAGCCGGTCGGCACCGAAGATGAGCAGCGTTTGTTTAAGGCCCTGGTACGACCATTCTTGCCTGACGCCTGACGGATGCGTTACTGGACGTTTGCGCGACAAATGCGGACTGTTTCGGTGGACGCTGCGCTTCTAAGCTCCGGGTCCGACAAGGGTGAGTGGGAGAGGGAATCACGCCGCAGAAACGGGCGCACCGCAGAAACGGGCGCACCGCCGGAGCCGGGCAACTGCTGCGCCCACGTATGTACACGGGTTTCCCACAGTGTGAAAAGCGGCCACGCCTGGATCAGTCGAGGCACGGTTCTCCCGGCGCGTCTCGAAGTGAGCAATCGTGACGCTGAGGACACCGCTTAGGACTCCGATTCCCTCATCCGTGGGGTCTGGAGCCCCTTGGGCGGCCGGCCAACGCGCGGCCAACGCGCGGCGAGCGCGAGGCCAGGTCACGCGGCGCTACGGAACGCCGTGTGATGCGCTGCGCTGCGTCACGCAGCGGATGCGTCATCACTGCCGCACGTCGGGCCGCGACGCAAGGTACGGATCTTGCGGTGACGCGGGTGAGCTTAAGAGGTGAACGAGGCAGCCATGGGCCAGGTCATTCATGTGGCTTTCGGCACGGAGCGCGAGTGGGAACAGACTCGAGCGAAGACCGTGGACGGACTGGTAGCGATCGGAACGCTGTTCGGCGATGACGAGTCTCTGATGCGTGCCAAGGCCGACTGCGTGTATCAGATCCTGCGGCAGATCGTCGAAGATGTTCCCTCGGTGCAGATCACGACGCGGATGCCGGAGAATCTGTCCGACGAACAGCTCGATCTCATGACGGGCGCTATCAAGGATGCGGCGCTGAAAGGCATCGAGATCGCGATGACTCATTCCGTCCAGATCCTGATGGGCTCGATCTACGACCTGTGCACGTCCAAACTCCAGGCCCGTCCGTGCTGAAGTGAGCCGCCGCGGGCACGGCAAGCGATCCACCCCAACGCCCCAGGAAACCTGCGATTTTTACGGCGCCGCGGCAGTCAGTCGCACCGAGTAGGTTATCGTTACGGCGTCACCGACCCACTCCGTCGACTTCCAGTCGCCCTGTCCGACGCCGAACTCGAGTCGTTTGAGGCTCGCTTTGCCCGTGAGGTAGCTGACCGGCTTGCCTTGCTCGTTGGCGGTTCGCAGCGTGAAGGGTACGTGTATGTCGCGGCTTACTCCGCGCAACGTGAGCTTCCCCGTCGCGTCATAGCCGCTGGGCGTCTTGGCGATCTGCGCCGAGGTGAACCGCGCCTGCGGGTACTTTACGACGTCGAAAAGGTCCGCTCCGCGGAGCGTGTCATCGCGTTCCTTGTCGCCGGTGTCGAACGAGGTCATGTCGATCGTGACTTCGAGTTTGCTCGCCGCGAGATTGTCCGGCGCGAAGTCGAGCGTCGTGGAGAATTTTTTGAAGGTGCCCTTGTTCTGGGCGCCGGCCTGGATGAACGAGTATTCCAGCGAGCTCTTTGCCGGATCCTGGATGTATCGGCCCGGGGGCGCGGCGGAGAATGCCGGGGCGGCGGAGACGAGAGTCGCCAACAGCGCGGCGCGCAGCGCCCGGGGCGTGCAAACGGTCATGAGTGTCTTATCCTCAGCGTGTTCTGGTAAAGGGGAGCATGCGGCGCAGCACATCGTCCTTGAGGACGTAATGATGTTTCAACGCGGCCGCTACGTGCAGCAGCACGACTGCTCCCAGTGCCAGGGCAAGCAGATCGTGAGTCTGGAGCAGCGCCTCGTACAACGGTTTGCTCTTCGGTACGAGGTCCGGAAGTTGCACCAGACCGAACCAGCTTACCGGAAAGCCTCGGGCGGAGGACATCAGCCAGCCTGACAAAGGCATCGCGAACAGGAGCAAGTAAAGTGCCGCGTGCGTGACGTGGGCCAATACACGCTCGTAGGGCTTCAGGGTCTCAGGCAACGCCGGCGTCGGGTTCGTCCAGCGCCAGATGAGGCGTATCGCAGCCAGGCCGAGTATCGTAATGCCGACCGACTTGTGCCGCGCCAGCATGGCGAGCTTCTTCATCCCCAGGGGCAGATCGTCTGCGATCAACGCCAAGGTGACCTGAAGCGCAATGAGAGCGACGATCACCCAGTGCAAGAGCTGCGCAAAGGAGCCCCAGCGCTGGAGGGAGTTTCTGACTGTCATGCCACCCAGCTTAAGCGCGTGACCGCCGGTTTTAAAAGCTTCCGTGCGGGAACCGCGCTCGCGGCGATCCTGCTCGCGGGGTGCCCGCTGCATCCGGCTCCCCCAAACGTTCCCGGCGGGCAGGCCATTCCCGCTCCGGCGGAACACGCCCGCCCGGTCCCGGACAGTGTCGGGCAGCGCCCTGCCGGACACCTCGGCCGCCCCTACGATGTGGCGCCCGGAGATTCGCTACTAACGCTGCGGGTCTATCGCGCCGGGCGGCTCGCCAAGGCCGGCCACAATCACCTCATCGCCTCGCACGAGCTGTCGGGGACGATCTACGTGCCGTCCGATGTCCTGGGCACCAGCTTCGAGATCCACGTGCCCGTAGGAGGCCTCACGGTGGATGAGGGTTCGCTCCGGGTGCAGGAAGGCAGCGACTTCTCGGCCGATGTTCCCGATTCGGCCAAGGACGGCACGCGCCGGAACATGCTGGGTGAAGCGTTGCTCGATGTGGAGAAGTTTCCGCAGATAGTGCTGCAGTCCGAGCGGCTCGAGGCCGGTGCCGCCGGTGAGGTGCAGGCACACATCCGGGTCGAAGTCCGGCAAGCGTCGCACTCGCTGCTCGTGCCTATCCGCTATGAGCTATCGCCCGATCGGCTCGTCATCTCGGGTGAGTGGCCTCTCAGACAGACGGATCTCGGACTGACGCCGTTCTCCGCGCTGCTCGGAGCGCTTCAGGTCCAGGACGAGATGCGGGTTAAGTTCCGCATCGTCGCGCGCGCGGCGCCGACTTCCCACGACTGACGCGCACTGCTACACGGATGGCACGCCTCCCTATTTCAAACCGAGCTCGCTGAGCAGTGCGTCGGCCTTGTACACCTTGCGCAGCGCCTCGACCATGATCGCCGGATGGACAGCCACCGCGCGATTCAGCTCGGTATCGAACCAGTATCCGCCTGAGATCGAGTGGATGTTGCCGTCGAACATGAGACCGACCAGCCGGCCCCGCACATCGATCAGCGGACTGCCGGAGTTGCCGCCGACGATGTCGTTGTTGGTGGACAGGTCGAACTTCGTATTGGCATCGAGCTCGGGCCGCGCGTCGATCCAGTCCGGCGGAACGTTGAACGGTTCCTGGCCGGTATTGCGCTCGAACAGCCGACGCAGATAGGTGAACGGCTCCACCGGCCGGCCGTGCTCGCTCCAGCCCTGAACCGTGCCGAAATTCAGGCGCAGCGTAAACGTCGCATCCGGTGCAACGCTGGTGCCGAAGACGCTGAAGCGCGCGTGCGCGATTTTTTCCGAAGCCGCCTGGGAAGGCGCTTCGACTTCGTCCTCATAGCGCTTGCGGATGGCACGCGCCGGAGCATCGACCTGCAGCGCGAGTTGGATCATCGGATCCTGCGCCGCCTCGATGGCCTGTTGGCCGCCGTTCCACAGCCGCAGCCGTACCTGCGGATCGGCGAGCTTCGAGCCCTCCACGAGCCGCTTCGCGAGGCTATCCGGGGAATCCTGTGCCAGCAGCGCTCGAACGAGCGGATGATCCGGCCCGAGCCATTCGCGCATGCGCTCGAGCGAGAACGACAGGGTGAGTTTCTCCAGATCGGGGTAGACCGGGACCTGCGCCGCCAGCCGGTTCTGCAGACGATCCAGCGCCGTATCGCGATACTCGCGCAACCGCTCGGGGTTTGCCTTGGGACGCTCGGCGGCCGCGCGAACCAGCGAGCGTGCATACCCGAAAAGCCTGCCGCCGAAGCCGGCTCCGGCTTCCAGGAAGGTGTAGTCCGCGGAGATCTGCCGGTCGACGGCCTCCGCCCGCTCGATGTCGCCCCACGGATTGCCCGTGCTCGCGGCAAGCTGCGGATCGGACGCGACCTTCGCACGCAGGGCCGCTTCGTCCTTTTCCTTCCGCTCGAACAGCCGATCATCGAGGAGAGAATCCAGCTGTTTGCGGCGCACCTTGATGCTGTTCTCGAGCCCCGTGAGCGGCTGTGACACGATGCGCTCGGCTTCCGGTCCGGATTTACCGTACTGGATGTAGCGGCCGCGCAGCTCCGAATTGCGCAGCAGCGACTGCGGCAGGTCGATGTCACGCAATACCCTCAGTTGCGCCACCGTGAGCAGGCGTTCGGTCGAGCCGGGATGGCCGGAAACAAACACCAGCTGGCCGGCCGTCGGACCGGCGGGATCGATCTGCAGATGATTGAGCGGCACCACCGCTCGGCCGCCCGCGTCGTAGGCGCGCAGCACCGCCATGTCCAGGCACCAGCGCGGGAACTGGAAGTTGTCCGGATCGCCGCCGAAGGCGGCGATCCCGTACTGGGGAGCGAACACCAGGCGCACGTCAGCGTAGCGCCGGTACTTGTAGAGCCAATACTGACCGCCGTCGTAGAGATCCACCGCTTCGCATTTCAGTCGTCCCGTTACGGCTGCGGCACTGGCGTCCTCGCACTCCTGCTCCAGCCGGGTGAGCATCTTCTTGCGCGCCTCGTACGCGCTCCGGTCGTCCAGATTGCGCGTCGCGGCCGCGACCTTCGTGGTCACATTCTCCATCCCCGTCAATATGTCGGCGATCTGGGTGCGGCAATGCAACTCGCGCTCGCGGTTCGCCGCGAGAAAGCCGTTCTTGAACAGGTTGTCGCCCGGCTTGGAGTTCTCATCGAGACACGCCGCTGAGCAGTGTTGGTTGGTCAGGATCAAGCCGCTGGCGGAGACGAATGCCGCCGTGCAGTTCGACAGCCGTACGGTCGCAGTGCGCGCCCGGTCCAACCAGGCCGGTGTGATGTCCGCACCATACTTGTGCTTGACGAGGTCCGCCGGAAAGTCGTGGTAGGTCCACATTCCCTCATCGGCGAGCGCCGCTGCCGATGCCAGCAGAACCAGGAGAGCGAGCAGTTTTGCGCAACGCATGCAGTTGCCTTTCGTGGTTATGTTCGCGCCTTAGCGCACCCGCCAGGGGTCAACTTTCGTCGTGCAGGAGAAGGAGCGCCGTGCCTTCGGGTGCTTCGATGAGCGCGTTGGAATCAGACGACAGTCCGCGTGGCAGCTCGCTCGAGAAAGGCACTCCCATCTGCCGCAAACGCGCAATCCGTGCCGGCATGTCGGGGTCGCTGAACACGAGCATCGCAGTCTCGTACGTGCGCGGACGATGGAACGCAATGTCCAGATGATCGCTCGTAAGGGGCATGTGCAGATAGGGGGTTTCAGCCTCATCGGTGGCAACGAAGCCGAGCGGCTCCCAGAACGTCTTCGCCGCCTCGAAGTCCGCGCTCGGCAGGCTGATCTCGGCAAAGTAGCCGCACAACGAGACTTCCGCGGGCCGGCGAGTGACGGGCGAGTAGGTGCGCGCCTCGAGGATGGAGACGTGCTGTCGGAACGGATCGACAAAAGCAATCTCGTTGAAGACCTCATCGCCGGCGCGGAACACCTTGAGCTCGATGCCGCGCGCCTCGAATTGCGCTCGCTGGGCGGCGATGCCGGGGCGCACGAAAGTCAGCGTCGGTGACGGGGCGCCGCGCCGATGAAGTCCCAGGAACAGCCTGCCGTCCGTCAGCACCCCGTAGGGGTGCTGCCAGGTGTCGGTAGTCATGGCCTGGGAAAAGCCCAGACGCTCGTAGAAATCGACCGATTCGCGGATGTCCGCGGTCTCGAGGCTGATTTCGTGGAATCGTCCCAGCACGCGGCAGATTGTAGCGCCCGCGCGCCCGTTACGCGGAAGTGCCTCGTGCGGCGCCTGCCGGGCGGCGGCCGAGCGCCTCGTGCGTCCATCCTTGGCAGTGCTGTGCGATCAGCTCGGCAAGAAAGCGCGCATGCTCGGCGCGGGCGTTGAGTGCCGGCACGTACTCGTACCGCTCGCCTCCGGAATGCATGAATACCTCCCGATTCTCCACGTCGATCTCGTCCAGCGTCTCCAGGCAATCCACGGAGAAGCCGGGACAAACGACCGTGACGTCCCGCACCCCTCGCGCCGGCATCTCCGACAACACCGCGCTGGTGTACGGTTTCAGCCAGCCGCTCGGGCCGAAGCGTGATTGAAAGCTCACGCTCCATTCGGTGTCGCGCAGCAGCAGCTCGTCTGCCAGCAGACGAGCGGTCTTCTGGCATTTGCAGAAGTAGGGATCTCCCTGGTGAAAGTAGCGCTCCGGAATTCCATGGAACGACATCAGCAGGTGGCCCGTGCGACCGCGCGCCTGCCAGTGTTGGGTCACGCTCGTTCGCAGAGCCTCGATGTAGCCGGGGTCGTCGTGGAATTCCGCAATGAAGCGCAGCTCGGGAAGCCAGCGCCAGCGGCGCAGCTCCGCGTTCACCTGATCATAGACGGCACCGGTGGTCGAGCCGCAGTACTGGGGAAATAGCGGAACCACGAGCAGCCGCTGCGCACCGGAGGCGCGTAAGCGAGCCAAGGCTTCCGGCACCCTCGGTTCCCCGTACAGCATGCCGAGCTCCACTGAGAGCGGCGCGAGCATGCGCTGGGCGAGAGTGCTCGTGAGCTCGGAGCGCAACCGCTCGGACAGGTCCAGCAGCGGCGAACCCTGTGTCGTCCAGATCCTTCGGTACTTGCGCGCAGAGCGCCGGGGACGAAACGGAAGAATCAATCCGTGCAGGATGGGCCACCACAGCGCGCGTGGAAACTCGACGATGCGCGGATCCGACAGCATGCGGGCAAGGAACTTCCGCACGTCGCGCGGCGCGGCCGAGCTGGGCGTTCCGGAATTCACCAGCAGCACGCCGATGCGCTCGGCGGTATCGTGGTGGAAGTCAGGGGAGCTGATATACCGCATGCGGCTCAAGATAGCTCAAGGGGTGTCCCCGCGACCACCTGTCGCAGCGCGGGAACCAGCTTAGGAGTGTGTGACGCGACGCGCATTCAGGCAATGCCTGCGCACACATACTTGAGCTCCGTGTAGTCAAGAATTCCATAGCGGGAACCTTCCCGGCCGAAGCCCGATTCCTTGGTGCCCCCGAAAGGGGCCACTTCGGTGGATATGAGGCCGGTGTTCAATCCCACAATGCCGTATTCGAGCGCCTCCGCAACGCGCCAGGAGCGGCCCAGGTCGCGCGTATAGAAGTACGCGGCCAGGCCGAATTCCGTGTCGTTCGCCATGTGAATCGCCTCCGCCTCCGACTCGAAACGAAACAGCGGGGCCACCGGACCGAACGTCTCTTCGCGTGCCAGCTGCATGGCCGATGTGACGCCCGTAATCACGGTAGGCTCGAAGAACGTGCCGCCCAGCGAGTGTCGCTTGCCACCGAGAATCACTCGCCCGCCCTTGGACACCGCATCCGCGATGTGCTCTTCGACTTTCGCCAGCGCACTGGTGTCGATGAGGGGGCCCTGGTCGGTCGCTCCCCTCAGTCCGTCCCCGACGCGCAGCCGCGACACGGCCTCGACGAGCTTGGCCGCGAAGGCGTCGTACACCGGACCCTGAACGAGCAAACGATTCGCGCACACGCAGGTCTGCCCCGTGTTGCGGTACTTGCTCGCGATCGCGCCGGCCACCGCCGCGTCCAGGTCCGCATCCGCGAACACGATGAATGGCGCGTTGCCTCCGAGCTCGAGGGACAGTTTCTTCAACGTACCCGAGCTTTGCGCCATCAGCTGTTTGCCGACGGCGGTCGAGCCGGTGAAGGTGATCTTGCGCACCTGCCTGTTGGAGGTCATCTCGAGGCCGATGGCCGCCGAGGCCTTGCCGGTGACGAAGTTGAGCACTCCGGCCGGAACTCCCGCGCGCACAGCCAACTCCGCCATCGCAAGCGCCGAGTAGGGCGTCTGTCCCGCCGGCTTGCCGACGAACGTGCATCCTGCTGCCAGGGCGGGCGCCGCCTTGCGCGTGATCATCGCCGCTGGAAAGTTCCAAGGGGTGATCGCAGCGACCACACCGATGGGCTGGCGCAGCACGAGAATTCTTTTGTCGGCTTGATGCCCCGGGATCACGTCCCCGTAGAGCCGCTTGGCCTCTTCAGCGAACCACTCGATGAAGGCGGCCGCGTACCCGATCTCGCCTTTCGATTCGGCGAGCGGCTTGCCCTGCTCGGCTGTCATGATCGTCGCCAGATCGTCCCGGTGCTCGATCATCAGGTCGTACCAGCGACGCAGAATCGTTGCGCGCTCCTGTGCCGTCTTCGCGGACCAGGCGGGGAATGCGGCCGACGCCGCGGCGATGGCGCGCCGCGTCTCGCTCGCACCCATGTCGGGGACCGTACCGAGGACTTCGACCGTCGCCGGATTGGAGACGGGGAACGTGGCGCCGCTCTCGGCATTCACCCATTCGCCGTTGATCAGGGCCTGGGTGCGAAAGAGAGCGGCATCTTGCAATTTCACGGGGGCGCTCCAGTGCTCGGCCTGCGAATTCCCGGGATGTTCAAACAGTCGCGTGCGGGTCCGCGGTCTGGCCTCTCAGACGTGTTGCCAGAAACTCGAGCGTCCGTTTGCGCGCAAGGGCAGCCGACTCGGCCGCGTAGCTCGGGCGCTGGTCACAGTTGAATCCGTGGCCGGCCTCATAGAGATGGAACTCTCCCTGCGGATGCGCCGCTTTGATCTGTTCGACGTCGCTGAGAGGAATGCTCGCGTCCTGCTTGCCGAAGTGGTACTGCACCGGACACTTCGGTTTCCGGTCCAGAAACCTGGCGGCGTTGCCGTAGTACACGACGGCGCAGGCGATCGGCACCTCGCAGGCAGCGACATACGACATCGCCCCGCCCCAGCAATAGCCGACGGTACCGGTCCGCCCCGAGTTCTTCACGACTGCGAGAGCGGCTCCAAGATCCTTCAGCGTCTCGTCGAGCTTCAGCTGCTGCATGTAACCGCGCCCCTCCTGGATCTCGGGTGGGGAGTAGCCCAGCTCGATGCCGCGGCGGATGCGATCGAAAAAGGCTGGAGCAATGGCCGTATATCCCTCCGACGCGAAGCCGTCGGTTACAGCGCGGATGTGACTGTTTACGCCGAAGATCTCCTGGATGACCACGACGGCGCCGCGCGCCTTCGCCTGCGGGGCTGCCAGATACGACTGAAATTCATGTCCGTCGCGAGCCATTATCGTGGTGAATTCGCCCATGTGCGTGGTCCGGGAGGGAGAAGAGGGGTGAGCAGAATACCGGTCCGTTGCGCAATCGGCGAGTGAGACGGGGTGAGTACTCGAGCGGCTGCGGTGAGCTTGCAGTCTTTCGAACACTCAATGGCTTCATCAGCTGGGGCGTGGCATTCTAACGACCCTGCAAACAGGAGGCGCCATGCTCGTCGGCTCGGCAGTCAGACGCGTCGCCATCGTCGGCGGTATTCGCATTCCCTTCGCACGGGCGCACACCGCCTACGCGAAGCTCTCCAATCAGGACATGCTCACCGCGGCATTTCGCGGAGTCGTCGAGCGTTTCAAGCTGCAGGGACAACGCCTGGGCGATGTCGCGGCCGGCGCCGTCATCAAGCATTCGAAGGACTACAACCTCACGCGCGAGTGCGTGATGTCATCCGGACTGGATCCCCAGACCCCCGCGGTCGACCTGCAGCGGGCCTGCGGCACGAGTCTCGAGGCGGCGATCCAGATCGGCAACAAGATCGCACTGGGACAGATCGAGGCCGGCCTGGCCGGCGGCACCGATTCGATCAGCGATTCGCCGATCGTCTACCCCCGCTCCTATCAGCAGCTGCTACTCGAGAGTTATCGCGGCCGCACGTTCGGGCAACGCTTCGCTCCGTTCCTTCGGCTGCGGCCACGCCACTTCAAGCCGGTATTGCCGGCCGTCGTCGAGCCGCGCACGGGCCTGTCGATGGGGCAGAGCACGGAGTTGATGGCCAAACGATGGAACATCTCGCGCGAGGACGAGGACCGGCTGGCGTACGAGAGCCACGTGAAAGCCTCCACGGCCTGGCGCGACGGCTTTTTCAGCGACCTGGTCGCCGGCTCGCTCGGACTCGACAAGGATAACAACGTCCGCCCCGACACCACTCCGGAGAAGCTCGCGAAGCTGCGCCCGAGTTTTGATCCCAAGGGCACGATCACCGCAGGAAACAGCACCCCGTTGACCGACGGGGCGAGCGCGGTTCTGCTCGCCACCGACGAATGGGCCGCGAAGCAGGGGCTTCCGGTGCTCGCGCACTTGAGCTACGGAAAGGCGTGGGCAGTTGATTTCGCCACCGGGAAGGAAGGCCTGTTGATGGCGCCGGCGTACGCGATACCCGCGATGCTCAAGGATGCCGGACTGAAACTGCAGGACTTCGACTACTACGAGATCCATGAGGCTTTCGCCGCGCAGGTGCTGTGCACGCTCAAAGCCTGGGAGTCGCCGGAATACTGCCGGGACGTGCTCGGGTTGCCGGCTGCGTTGGGAAGCATCGATCGCTCGAAGCTGAACGTGAAGGGCGGCAGTATCGCGATCGGACATCCGTTCGCGGCTACGGGGACCCGTATCGTCGCGACTCTCGCGAAGCTCTTGTCCCTGGACCCGGGCGCAAAGCGGGGGCTGATCTCGGTGTGCGCCGCGGGTGGCCAGGGCGTCACCGCGATTCTGGAACGGTGAGCCCTCGACAGGTCACGCGCGGACGTCTCGTTTTGTCCGACGCGGGCCTATCATAGGCAATGGAGGGGGACATTCCAGAAGAGACCGTGATGTTACGCGCCGACCTCGGCGTGGTCCTGAACGGTCTACCGCTTTTCAACGGCCTGGAGCCGGCCGTGCTGCGGCAAATCGCCACCGCGGCCGAATGGTTGTCGTTGCCCGGCGGCGCAACTTTGTTTCGCGCGGGCGAGCGGCCCGATGCGCTCTACGTCGTGCTCAGCGGCTGCCTGGGAGTGTTCCTGCCCGACAGCAGTCCGCTACAGATCCGTGGACGCGTGGTCGCCGGCGGCACTGTCGGGGAGATGGGGCTGATTTCCGGCCGACCCAGGACTGCACACGTTGTTGCGCTGCGCGACACGGAACTGGCGCGCTTGTCCCGGGAATCCTTCGATCGTGTCTTTGGGCCGCACCCGGACGCCATGCTGCGGATCGCGCGGTTGATGGTCGATCGGCTGGAGCAGTCACAGTCACGTGCGCCAAGTGCATTGCACGGCGCCCGCACCTTCACTCTGATCCCACAGAGTCTCGAAGTGGACGTCGGTGGCTTTGCCACGGAATTCGTGAAGGCCCTCTCTGCATGCGGCCGCACTGAGCTCGTGTGGAGCGTTCGAGCGGCCACCCACACCAGCCATTGGTTTCACCGCCTGGAGGCCGCCAACGACTATGTTGTATACGTCGCCGAGGCGCGCCCTGGCGGTTGGAGCAATCTGTGTGTGCGTCAGGCAGACGCGCTTCTCCTGCTAGCGCGCGCCGAAGGCGAAGTGGGCGGTTGGGCGGCACTCGAAGGACAGCGCGAGTCAAGTCTCGCGCCACAGCGCGCCGAGCTCATTCTCATGCACGACGGGGATTTCGCACGCGGAGCGGCGGCGCGGTGGATCGCGGAGCACACGGACATCCCCCACCATCACGTCAACGGCTCGGCAGACATTCAGCGAGTCGCACGCATGCTGACAGGCCGAGGAATCGGTCTCGTGCTGTCGGGTGGCGGAGCGCGGGGCTTCGCGCACATCGGCATCGTGAAAGCCTTGCGGGAAGCCGGAATTCCGATTGACCTGGTCGGCGGCACCAGCATGGGAGGGATACTCGGCGCGGGCGTCGCGCTTCGCTGGAGTATTGAAGAGCTCACGGATCGGTTCAGAAGCGCCTTCGTCGACGTGAACCCGCTGCGCGACTACACGCTTCCCTTCGTGTCGCTGGTGTCGGGCCGAAAGGTCAGCCGGCTTCTGAAGCATGCCTTCGGTGACATCACCATCGAGGATCTGCCGCTCGAGTTCTTCTGTGTTTCCTCGAACCTGACGACGGGCCATTCGGAGGTCCACCGCCGCGGCGCGCTGTGGCTCTGGCTGCGGGCTTCGGTGGCGATACCCGGGGTTCTGCCTCCGATCACGCACTCAGGAGACGTGCTCGTTGACGGCGGCACGATGAACAATCTCCCTGTCGATGCCATGCGCGAGTTGGGGCGCGGACCGGTTATCGGCTGCGACGTGGGAGCGGACCGCGCGTTCGTCAGCCTCAGCGATGAGGTGGATGTGCCGTTGCCCTGGCAACTGATGAGCTGGCTGCGCTCACGCAAGCAGCTGCCCAGTATCTTCCAGATCTTGTGGCGCGCCGGGATGGTCAACAGCAGCGCGATGACGGCCGCACATCGTGAGAAGACGGATCTGCTGCTGCAGCCGCCACTGGCGCAGATCGACATGCTCAACTGGAAGGCGTTCGACAAGGCCATCGAGGCGGGCTACGAGTATGCCGCGCGACGTCTCGAGGCGCTGCCCGCCGAGTCACCGGTCTGGCGTAGCGCGGGTCGCGTGCAGGTCTGAAAACGAAAACCTGCCGCGATGGGTCGCGAACACGCGGTGTCACGACGGCCATGCGCAACCTGTGGCGGCACGGGGCCCGTACCGCCGATGATGCCGATCGCTAGCCTTCTCCTGCTCATTGCGCGAGCGGCCCGCGTCACGGCAAGATGCCCGAGTGCGCGGACGGAAGTCACGCCCTTCAAAGAAGCAGCGGCGCGTACAACAAGTCGAACGAGGGGGAACCATCATGCGCGAGGTCGGGCCGCCAGAGCTTGCGAGAGCGCCAGCCGAGGCGCTGAATCGGCGCAGCCGGCGGTGCCAGCCCAAGGCGCCGAGTCGGGGCCGCGGCGCTGAGTCGGGCGCAGCACGCGGCGATGCCGGGGCGTCGGCGAAGCGCGTTCGCGCGTTCAGGAAGCAGATGGAGAACGGGTGAGTACATCCGGCATAGATCGCGTGTTCGAGCGGCGTCTTTCCGCGCTCGTGAACAGTGGTGAACCGCAGATCCTGCAGGGCGGCCGCAAGGGCGTGGAAAAGGAATCCCTGCGGATGACCCCTGACGGGCGCCTTGCCGGGACGCCGCACCCGCGGGCGCTGGGCTCGGCGCTCACCAACGAACACATCACGACCGATTATTCCGAGGCGCTGATCGAGCTCGTCACGCCCGCGTTCACGGCAACCTGGGAGCTGCTGCAGTATCTGCTCGACCTGCACCAGTTCGTGTATCGCCACCTGGGCGATGAGCTGTTGTGGGCGACCAGCATGCCTTCGGCGATCCAGCGGGATGAGGATATTCCCCTCGCCCAATATGGGACCTCGCACATCGGTCGGATGAAGACCGTGTATCGCAACGGTTTGGGACTGCGTTATGGCCGGATGATGCAGGCCATTTCCGGCGTGCATTTCAACTATTCGTTCCCGCTCGCGTTCTGGGAGGCGTACGCCGATGTCCGGGAATCACGCGAGCGCGGGACAGCCTTCGTCTCGGCGAGCTATTTCGAGCTGCTGCGCAACTACCGACGCTACGGCTGGATCGTGTTGTACCTGTTCGGCGTCTCGCCCGTGGTTTGCAAGTCCTTTGTCAAGGGAAGGAACTTCGAGCTCGCGGACTTTACGGACAACACCTCCTATGAGCCGTATGCCACGAGCTTGCGGATGAGCGATGTCGGATACCGCAACCGCAATCAGGCGGGCCTCGCCGTATCGGTGAACAGTCTCGCCGAGTACGTGCGCGATCTGGCCCATGCGATCACAACACCACATCCTCCTTACGAGGCGCTCGGCGTGAAGGTGAACGGCGAATACCGGCAGCTCAACGCCAACATCCTGCAGCTCGAGAACGAGTACTACAGCTTTATTCGTCCGAAGCGGGTTGCGCGCAGCGGGGAACGTCCGACAAAAGCATTGCTGCGAGCCGGGGTCGAATACGTCGAAGTGCGCGCGCTGGATGTGAGCGCGTTCGATCCCGTGGGAGTCAATCAGAACAAACTACGCTTTCTCGAAGCGTTCATGGCGCTGTGCCTGCTGAAGGACAGTGCACCGATCGGTGAGTCTGAACAGGACTCGCTTGACCAGAACCACGTCATCGTCGCCCGCCGCGGACGCGAGCCCGGTCTCACCTTGTGGCGCGACGGCAGCGCCGTGTCGATGCGCGCTTGGGCGCGTGAGCTGCTCGACTCCATGACAGGAATATGTGAAGTTCTCGATCGCGGCGACCCTTCGCGCCCCTATGCGCAGGCTCTGGCGACCCAAACCGCCAAAATCGAAGATGCAGGGCTCACTCCGTCGGCGAGACTTATGTCTGAGCTGACCACCAGCGGCGAATCGTTCTTCGACCTGGCGCTGCGCATGTCTGTGACCCACAAGGATTATTTCCTGGAGCTGTATCCGCCAAACGATGCCCGGCTGGCCGAATTCGGTGCCGGCGCGGAGGAGTCGCTCGCGAAACAGCGCGCCATCGAGGCGAGCGACTCGGGAACGTTCGAGCAGTTCCTGGCGCGTTATTTTGCGATGTAGCTCACAGATTCAAAAAGTTTACATATAGCGCGTGTAGCTTCATCTCGCTTTTTCCAGGAACGAGATTAGAATCACGCCCCCACGCCGCAAGGGGATACGCGACGTGACAAAAACAACGCCGGGATCGCCCATGCAAACAAAAACAGATCCTTTGACTGCGCTTCCCAGACCTGCGGCTGCCGCGAACGGTGACTTTCCGCAACCCGCGAACGGCTCGGACAAATCCGTGCGTCCGCGCGTGGGCTGGGACCCTTACGAAGTCTGGCGCACGCGCGTCAAGGCTATCCAGGACGGCAATACGAGCGAAGTGACTGTAGGATAGCTGTAGGCTAGCTCACGGCCGGATGTTCCAAACCGGCGCAGGACTCGTCGTTGGCTCACGCTCCAGCAGAGCCCACCGCGGCAGTTGCACAAACTCCTCGACGGGACTTCCTACGCCTGCAATTCCCTGCCGAGCTCGAGGCGGAATTCCTTCTGACGTACCGGGCCGCGGCGCGGCGATGGGTGCGCATGAGCGTGCTGGTGGCTCTCTCCACGGTTCTCGGGTTTGCCGTCATCGATCATTGGGTGCTCATCGGTCCGCATCTGCGCCAAGCGGACATGGTCCGCTTCGGGCTCCAACTTCCCCTCGTGCTCATCATCCTCGTGCTGACGACAGAGAGGTTCTACGGCCGGTGGTATCAGCCGTCCATACAGGTGGCCGCGCCCCTGTTCGGATTCGGCACGGTGCTGATGGCTACTCAGGCGACGCCTGAGCAGTTGCCGCTCGTGGCCGCGCGGCTATTGCTCGCGACGTTTTATTTTTATTCGATGCTCGGGCTCACCTTTCGCGCCGCGTTCCGCAGCAACCTGCTGGTCCTTGGCGCGTATGTCGCCGTCGCGGTGGCCGGCGATGTCGCGCGGAACGTCGCGATCTACCAGATATTCGTGCTCTTCTGCGCGAACCTGATCGGGGGCGCCGGCTGTTATGCGCTCGAGCACGCCAATAGAATCGCCTTCCTGGAACGCCGCCGGCTGTCCGAAGTGGCGATGCACGACGGGTTGACCGGCCTGCTGAACCGGGCGGCGTTGGAAGAGCAGGTTCGCGGGTTGTGGCTGCACGCGGAACGGGATCGCCTCCCGGTCTCCGTCGTGCTGATCGACATCGATCACTTCAAAGCCTACAACGATCGCTACGGGCACCAGGCCGGCGATCGCTGCCTGCGCGAAGTGGCCGCCGCCGTAAAGCACGCGGCTCCACGCCGGCCGCTGGATCTTGTTGCACGGTACGGGGGCGAGGAAATCATTGCCGTGCTTATCGGCGCGGACCGCGCGCATGCGGAAGCTGTCGCCGAGGGCCTCCGGGAGGCGGTGGCGAACCTGCGAATCTCGCACCTGGCCTCTCCGACGCGGCCTTATGTCACGGTGAGCGTGGGCGTCGCCACGTTGCAGCCTGGAGCCGAGTACTCACATGATCTGGCCGTTCAGTTTGCGGATCGCGCGCTGTACGCGGCAAAAGCCGGCGGCCGCGATGGCTGGGCCTCGATGGCGGGCCTGCGCGAAGGCCGCGGCAAAGACATCCACCGGACCGGCAGCCATAGTGACGATGGCAACCGCACCAGCAACCCCGACGGCGATGAGCTGCTAAAGACGGCAACCTGAAGGGAGGCCGTCGAGACGGTCAGGTGCTCAGGGTTCACGGGCTGCGCCTGGTGGGCCCGGCGTCAATATCCCGACTGAGGCATTGACCCTTCCGCGGCTGGTGCGGCCAAATACACTCCGCCCTCATACGTTCCGACGTGCCTGCCTAACCCACGTTCAGGAACCGGAAACACGATGCTGTCGAGCCTAAACGCCCTTTCGATCCGCGGACTGACGAAGACCTACAAGAACGGTGTGGAGGCGCTGAAAGGCGTCGATCTGGACGTCGAGGAGGGCGACTTCTTCGCGTTGCTAGGTCCGAACGGCGCGGGCAAGACCACGTTGATCGGCATAGTCACCTCGCTGGTCAACAAGACCGCGGGCGTGGCGAGCGTTTTCGGGCACGACATCGATCGGGAGCTGGAGGTCGCCAAGGCCTGCATAGGCGTCGTGCCGCAGGAGCTCAACTTCAACATGTGGGAGACCCCCCACACGATTGTGGTGAACCAGGCTGGGTTCTACGGAATTCCGCGCCGCGTTGCGCGCGAGCGCGCGGAGAAGTATCTGAAACAGCTACAGCTATGGGACAAGCGGGACAAGATGTCGCGCAGCCTCTCCGGCGGCATGAAGCGCCGTCTCATGATTGCGCGCGCGCTGATGCACGAGCCGCGGCTGCTCATTCTCGATGAGCCCACCGCGGGCGTGGATATCGAGATCCGCCGCTCGATGTGGGATTTTCTGCGCGAGATCAATTCGCGCGGCACGACCATTATCCTCACGACGCATTATCTGGAGGAAGCGGAGACGCTCTGCCGCAACATCGCGATCATCAACGGCGGCCGGATCGCCGAGCGCGACCGCATGAGCAGCCTACTGCGCCGGCTGAATACCGCGACCTTCGTGCTGAACGTACGGAATTTTCTCAGCGCGGCGCCGCAACTCGATGGTTATGGCGCCACCCTCGTCGACAGCCATACCCTGGAGGTGGAAGTCTCCAAGGAACGCAGTCTGAATGAGGCGTTCCGCCGGCTGTCGGAGCTGGGCATCGAGGTGTTGAGCATGCGCAACAAGGTCAACCGCCTGGAGGAGATCTTCATGCGTCTGGTAGACGGACGGGCAACCGGGGCGCCGGCCGCCGGTTTGCCGGCGGCGGGCGCGACGACCGCTGGAGAACCGTCCGCCGCGCCGTTGGGAGGACGGCCGTGATGGAGACCGCACTGCGCGACTCTGCTGCGGCACCGATGAACATGGGCGTGGTGCGCTGGATCGGCTACAAGACGATCGTCATCCGCGAGTACGGCCGCATCATTCGCATCTGGGGGCAAACTATCGTCCCGTCCGCCGTGACGGCCGCGCTGTACTTCGTGATTTTCGGCAACCTCGTCGGCCGGCGCGTCGGGGAGATGGGTGGATTCGACTATCGGCAGTTCATCGCGCCCGGCCTCATCATGATGTCGGTGATCACCAACTCGTACGGTAACGTGGTGGCTTCCTTCTTCGGCGCGAAGTTCGGCAAGCACCTGGAGGAGATGCTCGTCTCGCCATTGCCCAGCTGGGTCATCGTCGCGGGTTACGCGACGGGCGGGGTCGTACGGGGACTGCTGGTGGGCATTGCCGTGTCGTGCGTGTCGCTGGTCTTCACCCACCTGCCCGTCCAACACCCGCTCATCATTCTGGCTGCCGTGTTGCTCACGTCGCTGACGTTCTCGCTTGGCGGGTTCCTGAACGCGCTGTTCGCGAAGAACTTCGACCAGGTGAACTGGATTCCGACGTTCGTGCTCACGCCGCTCACCTACCTCGGAGGCGTGTTCTATTCGCTCACACTGCTGCCCGAGTGGGCGCAGCGGATGTCGTATGTCAACCCGATCCTGCACATGGTGAATGCCTTCCGGTACGGTTTCCTGGGCAAGTCGGACGTGAACATCGAAGTGGCGTTCCTGCTGATGATCGCCGCAGCACTGGCGCTCTTCACGACCGCGGTCGTGCTGATGGACCGGGGTTCCGGGATCCGGGACTGAACGGATGAAGCCTGTCGTCGCGCTGGTGACGGCGCGCGCCGCGCGCGGTCTGGATGAGGATCAGGCGCCTCTCGAGGCGGCGCTGCGCGCCGCCGGAGCGCGGGTCGAGATCGCCGACTGGGACGAGCCGCGAGTGGATTGGGCCGCGTTCGATATGGCCCTGTTGCGCTCCACATGGGACTACACGGATCGCCTGGCACAGTTCCTGGCTTGGGCGGACGCGGTCGCCGCAGTCACAACGCTCTGCAATCCCCCAGCTGTCGTTCGTTGGAATACCGACAAACACTACCTGTCAGAGCTTGCGGCGAGGGGCGTCCCCACGGTGGCGAGTACATTCGTCGAGCCAGGCGCAAGCGCTGCGGCAACCTTGGACGGGTTCCTGTCAACGCACCGGGAACCGGAGCTCGTCGTGAAGCCGGCGGTAGGTGCGGGCTCACGCGACACGCAGCGGTACCTTCGCAACTCCCGTAGCGCAGTCGTGGCGCATGCCGAGCGTCTCCTTGATGCGGGACGCAGCGTTCTGCTGCAGCCTTATCTCGATCGGGTGGACGAGGAGGGTGAGACGGCGCTGGTTTTCTTCGCCGGCCGCTTCAGTCACGCGATCTGCAAGGGTGCGATGTTGCCAAGTCCGGCGCACACCGGCGATCCGGCGGCCGGCGCACCCGGGTTGGCCTCGGCATCGGCGGCCGAACAGTCTGCTGCGGCAACCGGTGGGACTGAGAATGCGCTGTTCAGAGCGGAGCGCATCACATCGCGCCGGGCCGCGGCGGATGAGCGGAACGTCGCGGCCAAGGCGTTGGCCGCGATTCCGGGGGCAAGCCCGCTCTACGCGCGGGTCGATCTGATCCGAGGTGCGGCCGGGGAGCCGGTGCTGCTGGAACTGGAACTGACCGAGCCCTCGCTCTTCTTCGGCTACGCGGAAGGCTCCGCCGAGCGCTTCGCGCGGGCCGTGCTCGAGCGCGTGGGTGCGATGCGGCAGCCGCGCTAGTCCCGCCGCGCTGGCCCTCCACCGAGCTTGGCCGCATTTTCCCTTAAAGCTCAAGACATAACGGGCGAATCTGAAAGAAAACCTTCATGTGAACGTCACGCGATTGACGTCCGGCACCCTCAAGGTCGCAAGCTAAGAGAAGTCTTGCAGGCTGGTCACATGAAAGCACACGGGTTGAGCTCGTTACTGGCACGCATCGATGCGGCCGAGTACGGCATCTGCCGCCGGTTGAATCGGGGTGCCTCACAGGCGATCCCTCGCCGGGTATTTCAGATCGCCAGTCGGCTGGGCGACGGCGTCATCTGGTACGTGCTCATCCTGGCGCTGCCGCTGCTGTATGGGCCGTCGGCCCTGCGACCGGCGATCGTCATGGCGCTCACCGGCATGTTGGGTGTCGCGCTCTACAAGGTCCTCAAGCGCGTCTTCGTGCGCGAGCGGCCGTTCATCACGCACTCGGCAATCGCGGCCGCGGGGGCACCGCTGGACCGCTACAGCTTTCCATCCGGACACACTCTGCACGCGGTGTCCTTTGCCTGGCAGCTGACCGCGCACTTCCCCGAGCTCGGCTGGGTCGTGGTTCCGCTGGCCTGCCTGATCGCAGGATCGCGCGTCGTTCTCGGATTGCACTACCCGACCGATGTGATCGCCGGAGCCGCCGTTGGAGCGTTGCTGGCAGCGTTGGGTCTGTCACTCTAACTTGCGCGCGCTGTTCATTTCCGACGTCTACTTCCCGCGCGTCAACGGTGTTTCGACCTCGATCCGGACCTTTCGCGAGGATCTGGCGAACTGCGGCGCCGAGACGCTGTTGGTGGCTCCCAGCTACCCGGGACATCCCGATGACGGGGATCCGTCGGTCGTTCGAGTCCGCTCGGCGCGTGTGCCGCGAGATCCTGAAGATCGTCGGATGCGTTGGGGGGAGTTGAATCGCGCATTGACGGACGGGAAATTCAAGGATGTGGAGTTGGTCCATATCCACACCCCGTTCATAGCTCATTACGCAGGGGTCCGCTTCGCGCGGCGAGCCAACATTCCCTGCATCGCGACCTATCACACCTTCTTCGAGGAGTATCTGCACCATTACGTGCCGATCCTGCCGCGGCGGCTTGGCAAATCCCTTGCGCGCGCGTTCACGCGCTCGCAATGCGCCGCGGTGCAGGCATTGATCGCGCCATCGGAACCGATGCGCGACGTCCTGCTGGAGTACGGTGTATCGACTCCGATTCACATCCTGCCGACCGGCCTGCCGGCCGATCGTTTCCGGCGCGGCAACGGCGCCCGCTTCCGCGCCTTCGCCGGGCTGCCATCCGATCGGCCGCTGGTCACCTATATCGGCCGGGTGGCGCACGAAAAGAACATCGATTTCCTCGTGCGTGTCTTTGCCCGGATCCGCGAGGCGGTCCCCGCCGCGATGCTTGTAATAGCGGGAGAAGGTCCCGCCCGCGAGCCGCTCGGGGAGCTCGTGCAGCGCTTGGGGCTCGTAGGCGATGTTCATTTCGCAGGCTACCTGGATCGCGACGGCCTGCTGCTCGATTGCTACGCAGCCGCCGACGTCTTCGTGTTCGCATCCCGCACCGAGACGCAGGGGCTCGTGCTCCTGGAGGCCATGGCCCAGGGAGCGCCGGTAGTTTCGACTGCCGAGTTGGGCACGCGATCCATTCTCAAACCCGGTTGTGGTGCGCTGGTCGTCGCGGAGAACGAGAGTGAATTCTCCGCTGCGGTGGCGCGAGTCCTGGGGGATGCCGAACTGCAGAAGCAGTTGTCCGATCGCGGGCTCGCGTACGCGCGCAACTGGTCCTCGGCCCGCATGGCCCGCACCCTTATGGATCTGTACGGTTCCCTGCGCCTCGCTGTGCCGGCCATGCGCGCCAGTGCATAGATTCCGCGCCGTCGCCTGAGCGCGACAGCGCTGGCAGGAGCGGCGTTCTGCGCTACACTTTGCCGCAAATTTGCGCAAGCTGCAGGTGTGGGAGCGGAGCATGGGGGCGAAACGTGCGCTCATCGTCGATGACTCCCGATCGGCACGATTATTTCTCGCGCGCATGCTCGAGAAGTACGAGATCGACGTCGACAGCGCGGAATCCGCCGAGGCGGCGATCGACTATCTGGCGAGCCATCGTCCCGATGTGATCTTCATGGATCATCTGATGCCGGGCATGGATGGCTTTCAGGCGGTGCAGGCGATCAAGAACAATCCGCGCACGGCCACGATTCCCATCCTGATGTACACCTCGCAGGAAGGAGAGCTGTACCTCGGCCAGGCCCGCGCGCTCGGCGCTGTCGGGGTGCTGCCGAAGCAGATCAAGCCGACCGATGTCTCCAAAGTCCTCTACCAGTTGCACCTGGTACCTGACCGGCGGACCTCCGAGCAAACCACTTTCAGGCCCATCAGCGTTCCGACCAGCCAGGGGCCGATGGAGGACCAGGTGTCGGGGAGTGCCGGAGTGCCGCCCTCAAAGGCGCTGACCGATACCTCTCTGCGCGAGCACTTCGCGGAGCTGCGCCGTGCTCTGGTGGCAGGAATCGATACGCAGACCGACCGGATTACGGCCGAAGTCCGTGCCCTCCTCCTTGAGGCGCTCCCAGCGCCGCTCTCCGAATCCATCGGGCCGCGCCGAGCGCAGTGGTCGTGGGGATGGATTGTGGCGAGCGTGGCGCTCGCCATCGCCCTTGCGAGCACAGCGCTTTGGTGGCGCGATCTGGGTGTCCTGCGGGCGATGGCGAAGGATATGGAGGCAATTCGAACGCAGCTGGCGCAGCGGGCAACCGCTGAGTCGGAGGCGTCCTCTGCAGCTGAAGCGTTGCCTCCGGCCATCACTCCGCAGGACGCCGACGCCGCGGCGGTAACGCTGTCGGCGGCAGCGACGGCCGATTCGGGGCCTGTTTCGCAGGTCACCGGTCCGGCCGCCGGCCCAGCGGGACAAGCGGCACGCCGAGTGCCGATCCGGGCCGATGGCAAGCCCCTGGTCGTGACGGTGCCCTATGGCTCGGATGCCTTGGGCGGACCCCGACTGGAGGGGATCCGCCAGCTGCTCGAGCGCCTGGGCCGCCAGGGCACCCGAGGAGTAGTGGACATCAAAACGTTTCCCGGGCGATTCTGTCTCATGGGCAATCCTACGGATGGATACTCGGTCGCCCCTGATGAGACGCCTGCCTCGAAATGCGATGTCTTGGGAAACCCGCCGGACGAAGCACTGTCGCCCGCGCAGCGGACGCCATTGGCATTCGCAAACCTGGTCGGTACCGTACGCAATACCTCCCATGGAGCTCTCAACGTCCAGGTTGCCACGGGCGATTCCGCTGATACCGCAACCGCATACCCTCAGGCATCGACCGAGCTTACGGCCGGTGAGTGGAATCGCGCCGCTGCCTCGAACAATCGCATCGAGATCCGCCTGCACTAGAGACCTGCCGTCAGTCCGCCGTGCACGCGCCGTCTGACGATGAATTCCATCCACCGGGATGGCTGCGAAACAGCCATCTCCAATCGATGCTCGCCAGCACTGCGGCGCGTCGGGGTCCGATCGCGCGGCGTGCAGCTCCGGTCGTCGCGGCCGAACGCGAGATGCTGCTCGACTGCGGGGACGGCGTGCGGCTGCAGTGCTTTCATTCGAGTCCTGCGCAAGGCTCCGGCACACCCGCAGTCCTCCTGCATGGCTGGGAAGGGAGCGCGGAGTCCCTGTACGTGCTGTCGCTTGCGCAGCAGTTGTTCGACCGAGGCTTCGATGTCGTGCGCCTCAATCTGCGCGATCACGGCGCAACTCATCATCTCAATCGCGAGTTGTTCCACTCCTGCCGCCTGCCCGAAGTGATCGGCGCCATGCGCAGCTTGCAGGCCTGGTTTCCCGGCCAGCGGATGTATCTGGTCGGATTCTCGCTGGGCGGCAATTTCCTGCTGCGCGTGGCGAGCGAGGCCGCCGAGGCGGGCCTGACTATCGGCAAGGTCATCGCCGTCTCACCCGTGTTGGATCCCGGTGAGACCCTGATCGCCCTGGAGCAGGGGTTTCCGGGCTACCAGCTGTACTTCGTGCGCAAATGGATGCGCTCGCTGCTGAAGAAGCAGGCGGCTTGGCCCGGGGATTACGATTTCGGCCGTTTCGGACGGTTCACGAATCTGCGCCGCATGACCGGCGAGCTGATTCGCCATTTCACCGAATTTCCGAGTCTGGATGACTATCTCAACGGCTACTCGATCACGGGCGACAAGCTTGCGGGGCTGCAAGTACCGGCGAGCATCATCACCGCGCTCGACGACCCCATCATCCCCGCACACAGCCTCGACCAGCTCGCACACCCGCCGAATCTGAAGCTCATCGTCACGCGTTACGGCGGACATTGCGGCTTTCTCGAGCATCTGGTGGGGCCAAGCTGGGTGGAGCGCAGGATCGTCGCGGAACTCGAGGAGGCGCAGACGCTTGCCGGCGGCGACGGGAGTCACACGTTCGCGCGCTAGCGGGTGCCGCAGGTCCTATGAACGGTGCCGTTCCCCGAGCGTCGATTCGAGCTTGGAGTACGTCGAGCCTGCGGCCTGCGAGAGCCTCGACTCGCTCAACGAGCGGACCTTCCTCGTCAGGACGAAGTCTGCGCCGCGATCGGCGGATGTCAGAGCCTCCTCCAGCAGCGCGACCTCGTAGATTGCCACGACGCGCAACGAGATGTAGCCGTCTCATGGCTCGCCTGAGCCCCTGCGCGATCACACTCGAATCCGGCGTTCCTCGAACTGCACCACGGGTTGGCCGCTGGTCACCGTCACAGCTCCTTCGATCACGGCGCCTTTGGCGATCGCTATGCTTCGCGCGACGAGGTCAGCCCGGATGACGGCCGTGGAGCCGATCTCAATTTTCTCCTCGATCACCAGTTTCCCAGTGACGCGACCGGCGATCACGGCCGCCTGCGCGTGGACCTCGCCCTCCCAGTGCGATTTCGCCGCCATGCTGAGCATTCCGCCAACACGGCCGTCGCCGCGGATGGCGCCGCAAACGACCAGAGCGCCGCCGGTCTCGAGATCCCCTGTAAGGCGGCAGCCCTCGGCGACAAAAGTAGGTGAGGTGCCGATTTGATCGATCAGCCGGCGTTTCGGGGATTCGCTCATCGGGAGGGCTCCATTGCACTCGGCGCTCGTGGGTAGCCCTAGAATAGCCGTCCACCCCGGCCCCAAGGTGCAGATGATGGTCACAGTCCGCGCACGAATCTTCGCCGTTGCCGTGCTGTCCCTGACCGCGCTGGCAGGCTGCAGCCGTGAGCAGCAGGATTGGCGCTCCGCCGAGGGCGCCGACACCGTGGAGGGCTACGGCCAATTCATCGAACGTCATCCGGACAGCGAGCTGGCCACCCAGGCGCGCGCGCGCGTGACTCAGTTGGGAGAGGACCGCGACTGGACCAGAGCCGGCAGCGCGGATACGCCCGATAGCTATCGTCAGTTTCTGACGCAGCATTCCAACGGCAAGTGGGCGCAGGAAGCGCACATTCGTCTCGAAAGCTTCTCGCTGGGCGGCACGCCGGCGAGGGATCCCGGCGCGGCGACGGCGGCCCCGCCGGTCGCAGCGATCCCGGATGCCTCGGTAACGGTCGCGCCGAGCGCAGCGCAAGCGTCAGCCGTGCCGGCGCCACGCCGGCAGGAGCCGGCCGCTCGGACCAGCACGCCCGCGGTGTCCCCGGTGGCAGCGCCGACGGGGACGAGCGCGGGTGGAGGCGGCTATGGCATCCAGCTCGGCGCGTTCAGCTCCGAGGACAAGGCAAACAGCGAGTGGCGGGTTCTCCTGGGACGCTTCGGTCCGCAGTTGCAGGGGTTGACGTCTCGCGTCGTCACCGCCGACACCCCTTCCGGCAAAGTCTTCCGGTTGCAGGCACAGGCCGGGGATGAGTCGCGCGCACGGACCATCTGCGACTCTCTGCGGCGGCAGTCGCAGCCCTGCGTCCCCGTCCTCCCGCACTGACCCGCTGCGACGGACCCGTCGGCGGCTCGTCCAAAGCTGACAATTCGCGTCACCCCCGGGAGCGCCGCCCGGCGCTCGTAACCTATTGTTTAAAAAGATATTACGGAGCTGGCACAGCCCTTGCTCTAGCTCTCTCATTGCGAACAACTTCCCCGGTGTTCGCTCCTTGAACGCCGCGATGCGACTTCCCCCGCTCGCGGCGTTTTTTTATTGGCGGGCCTCCTCCTCGGGCGTCTCCTAAGCTCCTCGCCGGGGGCTATTTTACCCAAGTGTCTGATCTGCCAGGAATTCGAGACCGTGGGCGGCGCTTGAAGCGGCCGCCGCCCGCACCCATTGACGAGCCTGCCCCGCTACACTGACTCGTCATGAACAAACCCATCGCCTCCCTCTTCCTGACACTCGGCTCGCTTTCCGCAGCCGCATCACCCTCCTCGCCGGGTGTCTCGGGACGCGATGCCGTGCGGGCGATGACGCTCGCCAATGGAATGAAGGTCATCGTCTGGCCGGTCCACAACATTCCCAGTGTCGCCCTCTACAACTGGGTGCGTGCCGGCAGCCGGAACGAGGCGCCCGGAATCACCGGGCTCGCGCATTTCTTCGAGCACATGATGTTCAACGGAACGACGCGACGGGAACCGGGCGAGTTCGACCGGCTGATGGAAGCCCAGGGAGGGGCGAACAACGCCTTCACCAGTGACGATGTGACCGTGTACCAGGATTGGTTTCCGCGCGATGCGCTGGATCTCGTGTTCGATCTGGAATCCGACCGCGTCGCCAATCTGGCCTTCGTACCCAAGGTGATCGAAAGCGAGCGGGGCGTCGTCTACTCCGAGCGCCGCCTGCGGGTGGAGGACAACAGCCACGGCCTCCTGTCGGAGCAGGTGCAAGCGGCCGCCTTCGTGGCACACCCTTACCACTTTCCCACGATCGGCTGGCCGTCGGACATCCAGTCCTGGCGCATCGAGGATCTCCAGAAGTTCTTCCGAACTCACTACGCGCCGAACAACCTCACACTGGTGCTCGCAGGCGATCTCATCCCCGACCGGGTGTTTGCGCTCGCGCGGAAGTACTTCGAGCCGATTCCGCGCCAATCGCCCCCCGAGCCGGTGCGGACGCGCGAGCCGGAGCAGCTCGGCGAGCGGCGGGTCGTGGTCAGGCGCAAAGCGCAGACCCCGTTACTTCAATATGCGTACAAAGCGCCCGCTGCATCCGACTCGCACGCGCCGGCCGTCAGCCTCCTGATGTCGATCCTCGTCGACGGGGATGCGTCACGTCTGCATCGCCTCCTCGTGGAACAGAAGAAGGTCGCCATCGAGGTCAGCGGCAACTGGCAGGAAGGCTTCGATCCGGGCCTGTTCTGGCTGTACCTCACGCTGCCGGAAGGATCCGACCCGGCCGCCGTGGAGGAGATTCTCGACGCCGAGCTGGCAAACATCGTCGGCCACGGGGTCACGGATACCGAGTTGACACGCGCGAAGAACCTCGTGGCGGCGGGATTCTGGAAGAAGCTGGCGACCATCGACGGTAAGGCGCAGCTGCTGGGCGAGTACGAGGTGTTCCACGGCGACTGGCTCAAGATGTTCGAGGCTCCGGCGCAGTTCGAAAGAGTGACCCGGGATGAGGTGCAGGCTGTCGCGCACGATATTCTCGATCGGCGCAAGCGGACAGTGGGGATCCTCACGCCCGCTGACTCGGAGTTGGGCGACGGCCGCGACGAGGACCGCGGCGTAGGGCAGCACCCGCAAGCCGACACCGCTTTCGAGGAACGTGCCGAACGCAGTGGCAGTACCGACGCATGATCGTGCGATTCCTTCTGAAGGTCGCCGCAATGACATCGATGGTTACGCCACTGGGAACCGGGGCCGCGCTTGCGCAAACTGCGGGCGAGGATGTGCGTGTGCCGGCGCACGAGCGACTCGTGCTGGAGAACGGCATAACCCTCATCATCATGCCGAGGCGCGACGTTCCCCTCGTCGCATTCAACGCAGTGCTGCGGGGCGGTGAGCTGGGAGACGTTGGCGGGAAGCCCGGAGTCGCCTCGCTCGTTGCGGGTTTGCTGGAGAAAGGAGCGGGCGAGCGCAGCGCATTCCAGTTTGCCGATTCGGTCGAAGGCGTCGGCGGCAGCTTCAACGCGGGCGCCGGCCCCGAATCGATCACGGTCCGCGGACAGTTCCTGGCTCGCGATCAGCAGTTGATGCTCGAGTTGCTCGGCGATGCGCTGCTGCGTCCGCGCTTTGACGAGGATGAGCTTGAAAAGCTGCGCTCGCGGCAGATCGAGCTGATCAAGGCGGCCAAGGACTCCGATCCTGCCGAGCTGATCGGCACGTACGGGCGAGCGTTCCTGTTCCGCGAGCATCCCTATGGGCGGCCCGTCATCGGCAACGAATCCACGCTTGCCCACATCTCGCGCCAGGACGTCCTCGAGTACTACCGGGGGCAGTTCGGCGCCGACCGTCTGACGTTGGTGTTCGCCGGCGATGTCGATGCGGACTGGCTGAAGCGTTCCGTGACAACGCTCTTCAGTGGCTGGCCCAGAGCCGCACGCGCCGCGGAGCGGCTTGCAGCTCCCGTGCGTACGAAACATCGACGCGTCCTGCTGATCGACTCCCCCGGTTCCGTGCAAACCCATTTCTGGATCGGCAACGTCGGAGTGGATCGACGCTACACCGGCCGCGCCACGCTCGATCTGGTGAATACTCTCTACGGCGGCCGCTTCACTTCGATTCTCAACACGGAGCTGCGTATCAAATCCGGTCTGTCGTACGGTGCGCGCTCGGGATTCACGCGCGGGACGGTGGCCGGTGAATTCGCGATCCGCTCGTTCGCGCAGACGGAAAACACGGGCAAGGCGATCGATCTGGCGCTGCAGACGCTCACCCGGTTGAAGCAGGATGGCATCACGGCCGAGATGTTGGAATCGTCCCGCGCCTACCTGCTCGGCCAGTATCCGTTGGATTTCGAAACGGCCGCCGACTGGGCTGGCGCGCTGGGCGACATCGAGCTTTACCGTCTGGGTTCGGATTACATCGACGAGTACGGACCGGCGCTGCGAAAGGTCAGCCTGAAGGATGCGCACACGGTCATCGAACAGGCCTTTCCGAGTGCCGACAGCCTCGCCATCGTCCTGATCGGCGATGCCGCGAAGATCCGCCAACAGGTGAGCCGCTACGGCCCGGTCACCGAGATTGCGCTGACTCAGCCGGCATTCGGCGCGGCCATGATTCCGGCACGCGACGGCGATTAGCCGCGCCTCGCCGGCCGTCCCCAGTCTGCATGCCCGAGTTGCCGGACATCACGGTCTACATCGAGGCTCTCGAGCAGCGGTTGCTCGGCGCGACACTCGAGTCGACGCGCATCACTCATCCTTTCCTGCTGCGAACGTTCGATCCGCCGATCAGTGCACTGTACGGGCGGCGCGTGTCGAAGATCGAGCGGGTCGGGAAGCGCATCGGACTCGGGTTCGAAGGCGATCACTGGCTCGTGCTGCATCTGATGATCGCGGGACGGCTGCACTGGGTGCCAGCGCGCGGATCGGCCCCCGCGCGCGGATCGGCACACCACCCCACGCGGGACGGTAGCGCCTCGCACGGGATTGCGGCCGGCTCGCCCCGCCCCAGGCGCGCGGCGGCCCTGGCATACTTCGTGTTCGACGCCGGCACGCTGACGCTCACTGAGGCGGGAAGCAAGCGCCGGGCTTCCCTGTTTGTGTTCTCGAGCCGCAAACGGCTTGCCGATCACGATCCGGGTGGACTCGAGGTGCTGGAGTCATCGTACACCGAGTTTCGAAGCCGGCTCGTCAGTGAGAATCATACGCTCAAGCGTGCCCTCACCGATCCACGCGCCTTCAGCGGCATCGGAAACGCCTACTCGGACGAGATTCTGCACCGGGCAAACCTGTCACCGATCGCGCTCACCCAAAAGCTCGATGAGCCTTCCATCAAGCGCCTGCGCGATGCAGTGCGCGCGGTGTTGATCGAATGGACTGAGCGGCTGCGCGCTGATGCGCGCGGCGAGTTTCCGGAAAAAGTCACCGCGTTTCGAGCGGAGATGGCGGTTCACGGCCGCTTCGGGAAGCCATGCCCCACGTGCGGCACGACCGTGCAACGCATCCGCTATGCCGAGAACGAAACCAACTACTGCCCGCGTTGCCAAACCCGTGGTCGCGTACTCGCCGATCGCTCACTGTCGCGGCTGCTCAAGGACGACTGGCCACGAACGATCGAGGAGATGGAGGAGCCCCGACAGAGGTAATGCGGACGACGGATGCGTGCTCCAGTCACGCGCCGTCGGCCGCATCTTTGGTCGGTTGATCAGCTTTTGGGGGTCGCTGTCGCCTGAGCTACCGCGTCGTCATGCGGCATATGCTCGTGCGGGCTGTGCAGCGCGCTGATGTTGCGAGCCACGAAGTCCGCTTGCGGAGAAAGCGCAACGGCATCCGCCAGATCGCGGGCCGCGGCCACCGCATCCTTCGACAGCCAATGCAGCACTGCGCGATTCGAATACGCCACCGCCAGGTACTCGGACATCCGGTCACGCTCCCACAACATCGTAGGCGACAAGGTCGCGAGGTCTCGCCGCGCGCTCGTCACCGCAGTGTTGCACAGCGATTGGGCCGATTCGAACTGACCGGTCATCGTGTAGGCCACGCATTTGTTCGTATCCACTGCCGGATCCGCGGCGCGGGGGCCTGGCTTGAGCTGACTCACCGCGGCAGGGAAATCGCCGTTGGCGAGGCTCTTTCCGCCCATGCTCTCGGTGAAGGCGGTCATGACGAACTTGGTGGGTGGCTCGGCGGCGTGCACTACTGAGCCGATCAGCAGTACGGCTGCCTGCGCGGCGCCGGCGAGGGCCAGGCGCAGGGGCTTGCGACTGTTACGGCTGTATGAATCCATGATGACGGTCTCCTGTCAGTGGTCGGTTGGTCCGATGTTTCATTCGAGCGATGCCACGATAGGAAAACCAACATGCGCCGACAAACGATAAATTTTGTGGCGACGGATGAGCGATCGGCGGGTGAGCCGGAAACGGGGCCCGCGGCCGCTCACAGCGGGCGCATCGCCCGGCGCCGCGGATCACACTTTCAATGGCTGTCGGCAAACTGCGAAAGCGCCCAGTTGGTGAGCGCGCGCACTTCCGGCTTGTCCGCATCCTTCGGACGGCTGACGAGGAAATAGGTGTCGCACGTCTGCAGCTCGACGGAGAAGATCTTTACCAGCGCGCCGGAGCGGAACCACGAGTCGCACAATGCGGACGGAACGAGAGCGACACCCACGCCGCGCTCGGCGGCGCGCACCACGGCGAACATCGTATCCAACTCGATCACATTCTTGGGTTCGGGCGTGGCCAGTCCGACCTCCTCGGCCCAGTTGGACCATGCGAACGGCCTGGCCTTGTGCACGATCAGCGCCATTTGCCCAAAAACATCGCTCCCCAGCCGCGCCACCGTCGCTGCATGCTCCTTCGCGCAGACCGCCGTGAGCGACAGTGAGAAGAGCCTTGCCGATCGCAAACCCTGCGGCACCTCGTCGGCCAGCAGAATCGAGACATCGGCCGTCGGCGGATGCAGGGCCGGCCGCGGATCGTGGGTATCCATCTGAATGTCGATGTCAGGATGAGCGGTGCAGAAACTCGTGAGCCGCGGAACGAACAGCTCGCTTGCGAAGAACGGCGGCAGCAGCACGCGCAGGGTGTGTCTGCCGCTGCGTCGTGCAACCTGTGTCAGGCTCCGGTCGAGCGCTTCGAGCAACGGCTCCACTTCATCCAGCAGAGTGTGCCCGGCCGTCGTCAGATCCACGGCTCGGGTCTTGCGCTCGAACAGGCGCACGCCGAGGGAGTCTTCCAACTCCTTCATCTGGTGACTCACGGCGGACGGTGTCAGAAACAACTCGTCTGCCGCGGACTTGAAACTGCGCCGACGCGCAGCGACGCAGAACGCCCTCAGGTTCCTGAGGGGCGGAGGACGGGACAGGCGCATCTGGGAGGTGGAGAGCGAGCGTTCGACATGCAGGGGTTTTTGCAAGTTTCGTGCCCTTGAGTCTGCCGCACCGTCTGACGCCACAGCAGGCCACGTCGCGACAGCCGAGCCGGGCCGATTCGCGGATTCAGCGCGAAATCGCTGATAACGGCGTGCCCCCGTTGCATCGAGTTGGGCACGAATGCTCCGCCTCGCACCGACTCAGCGCATTCGCTGGGTCTGCCCTGTCCACCGTTGCGTCATCGAGGCTGCAGCGCGGAATCGAGCCACCCGGCCAGAGCTCCGCCATTCATCGCGCCGGATTGGCGGGCAATTTCGCGGCCGCCCCGGAACAGAATCAGCGTGGGAATGCTGCGGATGTTGAAGCGCCCGGCGATGTCGGGCTGCTCGTCGGTATTGAGCTTGGCGACCTGAAGGCTCGCGGCGCGCTGCTGCGCGAGGGCGTCCAGTACGGGGGCCATCATTTTGCAGGGACCGCACCAGGGTGCCCAGAAGTCGACCAGAACGGGCAGATCGCTCCGCCCGGTGTGAACCGGAAACGTCTGCGTATCCAGCGCGACGGCTTTTCCGGCCAGCAGCTCCGACTTGCAGCGGGAACAGCGGGGATGCTCGTGCAGGCGGGCGGAAGGTACGCGAACGACGGCATGGCATTCCGGGCAGACGACGAGACTAGAATCTGTCCCGGCGTCGGCCCTCGGGTCGGTTTGAGCGTTCATGGGGACGCATCCTCCGTTGGCCTTCAAGACAGGCTTGGGCTCACTCAGCTGGGGTCGTCGCCGGCGCTTTCAAGCTCTTGCCTCGGCGGGGGTGCGTCCCCATGTCCCCTCCGACGGATGCATCGGGGGGCCGAAAGGTGGGAGCGGACAGAGGTTGCGCCCTGCTGCGGTGAACACACACAAAGGCACTCATGGAATACCGTGATTACTACCAGATGCTGGGCGTATCCCGAACGGCCACGGCGGATGAGATCAAGAAGGCGTACCGCCGGCTGGCGCGCAAGTTCCATCCCGATGTCAGCAAGGAGGCGAACGCCGAGCAGAAGTTCAAGGAAGTCCAGGAGGCCTACGAGGTCCTGAAGGATCCCGAAAAGCGCGCCGCGTACGACCAGCTCGGCAGCGACTGGAAATCCGGTCAACAGTTCCGGCCGCCGCCGGAATGGGCGAACGGTTTTGAATTCCGCGGCGCCGGACCCCGCGCGGGCTTCGGCCAGCAGACCTTCGAGGACGAGGTGGGATACAGCGACTTCTTCTCCTCGCTGTTCGGCGGAGGATCGCCCTTCGCCGGTTCGGGTACTCGCTCGACCCGCAACCGTGCCGGCCGCGACCATCACGCGCGCATCGAGATCGATCTCGAAGAGGCCTATAGAGGTGGCACCCGCACCCTCGATCTGAAGCGTCCCGAGCTCAAACCCGATGGCACGCTCGAGATGCGCACGCATACCGTCCGCGTAACGATCCCCGCCGGCGTCACGGGGGGCCAACAGATCCGGCTTGCGGGTCAGGGCGAACCGTCGGCCGGTGGCGGGCGTGCCGGCGATCTGTATCTGGAGGTGCACATTCGTCCGCACCGCCTCTTCCAGCTGGAGGGGCGCGATGTGACGCTCACTCTGCCGATCACTCCCTGGGAAGCGGCGCTCGGCGCATCGGTAGCTGTGCCTACGCTCGCCGGCCACGTGGAAATGCGTATTCCGGCGAGCGCTCAGTCAGGTCAGAAGCTGCGCTTGCGCGCCCGCGGGCTTCCGGGTCCGCAGCCGGGGGATCAGTACGTCCTGTTGAAGGTGGTGGTGCCTCCGGCCGACTCGCCCGAAGCACGGGAGTTGTACGAGCAAATGCGTAAGGTCATGGCCTTCGATCCGCGAGCGGGTCTGGAGTAACACCTCGCCTGCGCTGCGACCCGGCGGTGGGCACAGCGGCCCGAAGTGCGTGGCGTCAATGCGTGGCGTCAGTGCGTGGCGTCAATGCGGCGTCAGTGCGTGGCGTCAGTGCGTGGCGTCAGTGCGTGGCGCTATTGCCCGAACTGCACGCCCTCTGTTGCCAGGTAAGCTCTCTCCTCCGGGCCGCTGACTCGGCCCAGCGCCCGGTTGCGGGACGGAAAGCGTCCGAACCGCCGGATGATCTGCCGATGCACTTCTGCAGACTCGAGCGTGGCTGCGAAGATCGCTTGCGCCTCTTCGGGGGCCTCCCCCAGTAGTCGGCGGTAGGCGGCCACCGATTCGTCCTGAATCTCAGGCTGCTCGGAATGCTGCAGCGGCATGTAGAAGAAGATGCGCTCGATGGTATTCAGGGCCCCGTCGGCCGCGCACTGCATGCCGGACAAGGCGAGCTCGAGCGCCTGCTCGTCATACGCGAAGGCGCGTGACTTGCCTCGAAACAGATTGCGGGGAAACTGGTCGAGCAGAATGATCAGGCTCAGCCGGCGTCGTGGGCTATCAGCCCAGCTTGCCAGCGAGCCGTCCGACGCGCGTTCGACCAGATCGGAGAATCGTGAGGCAATCAACGCGTCCTTACGCGCGCGCTGCTCCGCCGTCTCCCCGTTTCCGAACCAGAAGTCCATGCGCCGCGTCAATTCCTGCAGAGACCGTCCGGATGTCGGCGCGTGTCCGGACCTCCAGGACGACAACGCTGGGCCGAACCAGAATTCGCGCACACGCAGTGCTTCGTCCATGGCCCGAAGCATATCAGCCGCCTTGCCCGCCCGGGCTTGCCGCCATGGTGGCGAGGGTCACGATGGGTGCGAGGGTCACGATGGGTGCGAGGGTCACGATGGGTGCGAGGGTCACGATGGGTGCGAGGGTCACGATGGGTGCGACGGCGCAATGGGCCGCAATGGGCGCAAATGATCACGATGGCCGCAATGGCTGCGCCACGGCTCGGTCTGACTTCGCCTCGTCCGCCTCGAACAGTTTCTCGAGCTGTGTCGCGGCTTCCCGGGAGGTGGCCATGAACTTCGTCTCGTCTTCTTTCACAGCGTATTGCGCGGCCAGTGTTGCTTCGTCATGACGGCGGAAGCGACGCACCGCCGTGCGGGCGCGCTCGGCCGTCTCGCCCAGCGCCTGCAGAACCAACTCGGACATCTCGAGGCTGGAGGCGTAGGTCTCGCGAATGATGCTTTTGACCCCCGCGTCCATGAGCGAAAATGCGTGCTGGCGGCTTCTGGCCCGCGCAAAGATCTTCAAGTGCGGAAATTGTGTCCGCACCAGGACCGCGGTTCGCACGGAAGCCTCCACGTCGTCGATGGCCAGAACGAACACCGAAGCGGTTTCTGCTCCGGCCGCGCGCAGCAGATCCAGGCGTGAGGCGTCCCCGTAATAGACCTTGTTGCCGAAGCGGCGAATGAAATCGACATGCGTTTGATTGCTGTCGAGCGCCGTGAACGCGATGTGCCGCGCACTGAGGATACGGGCGACGATCTGTCCGAAGCGTCCAAAGCCGGCAATCAGAACCTTGATTTCCTGATCATCGAAATCGTCGAACGGGCGTTGCGACCCGCTCACCCACCGCCTCAAGAGCGCTTCATACAGGAGAATCAGCAGCGGCCCGAGCATCATCGAGAGCGTGACGGCCAGGATCAGCAGATCGGCCGTCTCCTGATCGAGAATGTGCTGCCCCGCGGCGAGTGTGAACAGCACGAACGCGAACTCCCCGCCGGCCGGGAGCGTAAAGCCGAGTCGCCACGCCGACTGCGGTTCCAGATTCGTCAGCCTGCCCAGAAGCGTGACCGCCGCGAGCTTGACCCCCAGAAAGCCCAGGGTCAGGCCGAAAAGGGTGAGCGGCTCTGAGGCCAGCAGGCCCAGATTCGCCGACATTCCGACCGTGATGAAGAAGAGGCCCAGCAGCAGTCCCTTGAAGGGTTCGAGGTCGGCTTCCAGCTCGTGGCGGAACTCGCTGTCCGCGAGCAGGACGCCGGCGAGGAATGCGCCCAGCGCCATCGACAGTCCGGCGAGGTTCGCGAGCAAAGCAGTGGCAATCACCGTCAGCAACGCTGCTGCCGTGAACACTTCGCTGACGCGGATGCGGGCGACGACCCGCAATGCAGGTCGCACGACGAGGCGGCCGCCGACGATGACGACCGCGACGACGATGGCGAGCTTCAGCAGCATGATCCACCACGTCCCCGCGGTCGGCTGGGAGGTCACGATAGGGGAGAGCAACGGTACCACCGCGAGCATCGGTAGGACGGCCAGGTCCTGGAACAAGAGGATTCCGAACGCGGATCGGCCGTGTTGGGTCTTGAGCTGTCCGCGCTCAGCCAGCACCTGCAGAACCAGTGGCGTGGAAGACAAAGAGAGTCCGAACCCAACGATCAGCGCCGCGGTGGGGTGCAGACCGAGGAGCCACGCGCCGCCGCCCAGCAACAGCGTACACATTGCCACCTGTGCGGAGCCGAGACCGAAGACGATGCGCCTCATCACCCATAGTCGGGTTGGTTGCAGTTCCAGGCCGATGATGAACAGAAGCAGCACGACGCCGAATTCGGCGACGTGCATCACCTCGCCCACGTTCCGAAACAGGCGTAGTCCCCACGGACCTATGACCAGCCCGGCTGCAACGTAGCCAAGAATCGAGCTGAGATTGAGCAGACGGAACAGCGCCACGGCGATGACGGCGGCGGCGAGGAGCACGGCAGTCTGAGCAAGTGATATCACAGTCTGTCCAGCCTAACGCTTCGCGGCAGATTCTGGCAGAGACCGGCACGCTCTTGCGGCACCCGGGGGCGTACTTGAGTTCCGCGCGCCAAGACCCCATGCCTGGCGCATGCTAGATCACACTTCTGAGTCCGACGGCTCCGCGGTCGCAGCCGAAGGCGAACCTGCTGCCTCCGGCGAACGCGCGGCTTCCGAAGAGGCGCTAGATGCCTACTCCCGAGCCGTCATCGGTGCCGTCGAAACCGTCGGACCGGCCGTAGTCAGTGTCTACGTGGGGGGAGCTGGCGAGGCGGCCCGGGCCCGGGGCGGCGCAGGCTCTGGAGTTGTCGTCACGCCGGACGGATACATCCTGACGAATGAGCACGTTGTGGAACGTGTTCAGGACGCACGCGTAGCGTTCGTCGATGGTCGCAGCGTCCCCGCCGTCGTCGTCGGAAGGGACCCCTCGACGGACCTGGCTGTCCTGCGTGCGCAGGCAGCTTCTCTGCCGTACGCGACCTTGTCGACGACAAGACCGCTGCGCGCAGGCCAGTTGATCGTTGCCGTGGGAAACCCGCTCGGATTCGAATCGACCGTGTCCGCTGGCGTAGTAAGCGCCCTGGGTCGCTCACTGCGCAGTCGTCACGGGCGGGCGATCGAGGGCATCGTGCAACACACTGCGGCCTTGAATCCGGGCAACTCGGGCGGTCCGCTCGTGGATGCGAGCGGGCGGGTGGTGGGCGTCAACACGGCCATCATTGCGATGGCCCAGGGGATCGGATTTGCCGTCCCGGCAGCCACGGCACAATGGATCCTTAGCGAGATTCTTACGCGTGGGCGCGTTCGACGCGCTTATCTCGGCATCTCCGTGCGCGACCGTCCTCTGGATCTGCGCCTCGTGCGGGCACTTGAGTTGCCGGTCACACGCGCGGTGGAGATCCTGGGTCGGGATGACAAGGGACCGGCCGCCGAGTCGGATCTGCGCTCGGGTGACTTCATCGTCGCGGTGAACGATGCCCCCGTAGATGGAGTCGACGCACTGCATCGCCACTTGAGCCGCTGGCCCGTCGGGACGACCTTGACTCTTCAGGTGATTCGCCGGACCCAGAACCTCCGGGTCGAGCTGACACCGCGCGAGCCCGTATAAGGCGCGATACACTGGGAAACGCACACGGGTGAGACGCTTGGCGTCGGATGGGTGGCGCGAAGCGACACCCTGCGCCGGCGGCGCGCGGACAGAGTCCGCAGCACTAGGGGGTTCCAATGCTACGTCATGCGTTTCATCGCGCCCTGGCCTTGTTGGGGGTGCTCGCCACGGTGTCTGCCATTGGCGCTCCCGTATACGTGCCAAGCGAGCTCGAGCCCTGGCGGTTCTGGGTTCTCCAGGATCAAGACTTCCGTCAATGCCCTTTTCTTTCGAACACCGCGGCAACGAATCGCGAATCGTTTCGTTGCGCGTGGCCTGAGCGACTGACGCTGACGCTGGACGCCCACGGCGGAACCTTTACCCAACGCTGGCAGGTCGCTGCCGAATCCTGGGTTCAGGTACCGGGCGACGCGGAGCATTGGCCGGTCGATATACGCGTCGATGGAGCCGCGGCTCAGGTCGTGGTGCGCAATTCCGTGCCGCAGCTTCAGCTCGCGCGCGGCGATCATGTCGTTTCAGGAGCATTCCGCTTCAGCACGCGTCCCGAGCAACTCGCGATCGACTCGAGAACCGCTCTCTTGGATCTCACCCTCGATGGCCAGCGAATCGACCAGCCGGAGCGGCCGGGAGGTGCCCTCTGGCTGGGCAATCGACGCAGCGCTGATCAGCCGCAGCGAATGCAGGTCCAGGTCTATCGTCTCGTGCGCGACCAAGTACCGGCGAGCCTCACCACTCTGATTCGCCTGCGGGTGTCCGGAGCCGGACGCGATGAGCTCCTCTCACATGCGCTTCCCGAGGGCTTTACCCCGGTCAGCCTGGAGAGCGAGCTGCCCGCGCGGCTCGAGCCGGACGGACGTTTGCATGTCCAGGCTCGAGCGGGCACCTGGGACCTCACGCTGACGGCCCGGGGCTCGACGGTCGCTTCGAAAGTTCGTCGCCCACCCGTTCGGGGAGCTTGGGCGACCGAGGAGGTCTGGAGCTTCTCGGGTGACGATCGACTCCGAGTCGCCGCTGCCGAGGGAGCCGAGAGTGTCGACCCCAAGCAAGCGAGCGTCCCGGAAGACTGGCAGGAATTTCCGGCCTTCCGCATGACGGCCGATTCGATCCTGACAGTCGCGGAGCGCACGCGAGGCCTGTCCAACGCTGACGACAACAGATTGCGGCTTTTCCGCACCCTGTACCTCGATTTTGACGGGAGCGGCTGGACGATGCTCGACCGAATATCCGGCACGATGCGCCGCGGCTGGCGACTGGAGAGGTCTGCGTCCTCTCAGCTTGAGAGCGCAAGGGAAGCGGACAACTCGACACTGCTCGTCACCCGCAACCCGGACGGAAAGGGAACGGGCGTTGAAGTTCGCTCGCCGAATCTGGATCTCTACGCGGTCTCGCACGCGCCGGCACGCACAGGTTCGCTGCCGGCGACGGGCTGGAACACGCGCTTCTCAGAGGCGGCGGGCGAGGTCATCTTCCCCCCGGGATACCGGCTGCTGGCCGTAATGGGCGCCGACAATGCGCCCGATGCCTGGTTCGAGAAGTGGGGGCTGTGGGCTGTGTTCGGCGTGCTCGTCGTCGCGGTCGCCGCGCGTTGGATCGGGGGTTGGACCGCAGGTGTGCTCGCTCTCTCGGGGCTGTTGCTGACGTACCAGGAGGCGCCCGAGTACATCTGGCTGTGGGCCAATGTCATTGCGGCGGTGGCGCTGGCTCGATCAGCTCCGGAGGGACGCCTGCGCCGCTATGCCCGTGGCTATCGGCTCGTCAGCTTCCTTGTGCTCGGAGTGATGCTGTTGCCGCTTCTGCTCGGCCAGGTGCGCCTGGCTTTGTATCCGCAATTGGACACTGAAGCACAGCGGCCGGGAATCCAGAGCCAACTCATCGGAACACTTACCGCGACAGGTGCCGTGGAAGAAAATCGAGCGGCACCACCGGTGGTCGCATTGGACCTTCCGCGGGCAGTGCGCAAGGCCGCCGGGCGTAGCGACGCGAAAGAACTGCAGAAAGAGGTGACAGTCACGGCTCAGCGCCGCCCGGGCGGTGATCGCAACGAACGTGGTATCGAGCAGCAGTACGCGCCGGGGACAGTGCTGCAGGCCGGGCCGGGCATTCCGAGCTGGCGATATCGGGTATACACGTTCCGATGGTCCGGTGCCGTTGAGCCGATGGAGACCGTGCGCTTCGTTTACGTGGGCCCCGTGCTGATGGCGGCATGGCGAATCGGAGGCGCTATTCTGCTCGCAGCGCTGTTTCTCGAACTGCTGCGACCGGGCAGCTTCGGTGATCTTGGCCGGCGATTTGGCGGCGCAAAGAGTGCGTCCGTGCTACCCGTGCTCGGGCTGGTGATGGTCTCGGTGATCGCGCCCCAAGCGCGGGCGGCGGCAACGCCGGACGCTGCAATTCTGGAGCAGCTGAGGACGCGATTGACGAGACCGCCCGAGTGTTCTCCTACCTGCGCCGACATCGCGTCCGCCGCGGTAGCCGTTCACGATCAGCAGCTGACCGTCTCGCTCATCGTCAGCGCGCTCGCACCCCTCGCTGTTCCCATGCCGGGGGCAGGCGATCATTGGCAGCTGGATTCGGTGACGCTCGACGGCAAATCGGCACTCGCGGTCGAAAGAGAAGGTGACGGCACACTGTGGGTCCCCCTGACGCCGGGCGCTCATACGGTCGTGTTGTCCGGCCGACTTGCGGTGTTGCAGGCCATTGATCTCGCGTTTCCGCTGGCACCTCACCGGGTCTCGGTCGAGAGCAAGGGCTGGGAGGTCACCGGACTGAATGACGAGCAGCGGCTCATATCGGGCGCTCTCGAGCTCATCGACCGGCGCGCCGCCAAGCAAGCCGGCAGCGCGCTCGAGCCCTCGCGAGATTTCCCGGTGTTCGTCGAGGTGACTCGCGAGTTCAATCTCGGCCTCAACTGGGGTGTGCGGACGACGATCGAACGGGTGGCGCCTCAACAAGGAGCGTTGCGCGTGGAGGTCCCGCTGCTCGAAGGCGAGTCGGTGCTTTCCCGGAAGATGGAGACGCACTCGGCCTCCGATGGACATTCCCTCGCGGTGATCGGACTCGAGCGCGGGGAGGACATGGCAACCTGGTCATCGGCCGTGCCGCGCAGCGAGATGCTCGAGCTGACGCAGCCCGCTGCCACCGAGCGAGCCGAGGTATGGAGATTTATCGTGAGTCCGCAGTGGAATGTCGCATTCGACGGTCTGCCCGCGGTGCTTCCCGAGGACACGTCCGGTTCCTCATGGGCATACGAGTTTCATCCGCGTCCGGGAGAGAAACTGAGACTGCGCGTCACGCGTCCACAGGCTGCGCCGGGCTCTTCAGTTGCGATTGACGAAGTCGGACGGCGCGTCGTGTTCGGCAAGCGCTCGTCGGACACCACACTCAGCTTCGGTTACCGCAGCACGCAGGGAGGCCGGCACACGATTCAGTTGCCTCCAGCGGCGCGTGTGGCCTCGGTGCAGCTCGACGGCAAGGCCGTGCAGTTGCGGCCGGAGCGTGGCGAGCTGTCGGTGGGATTGTTGCCTGGCATGCACTCGGTGCAGCTCCAGTGGACCGAACCGGATCCGGTCGGTCTCGTTTCCCGCCCGTCCACCGTCGATTTGCACACGCCTTCGAGCAACGTGATCACGACGATTGTGCTTGGCCCCGACCGCTGGGCTCTGTTCGCCGCCGGCAGCGGCGTCGGCCCGGCCATCCTCTATTGGGGGCAGATCGTTCTGTTCATGGTCGTTGCGTGGTTGCTGGGTCGATGGCCCGGCTCTCCACTGCGTACGCACGAGTGGATGTTGCTCGGCCTCGGCCTCTCGACCCTCTCTTGGGGGGTCCTTGCACTCGTTGCCCTCTGGCAGTTTGCGCTGCGATGGCGGCAAGGTTGGGCGGGCGACGTGACCCGATGGCGGTTCAATCTTGCACAGATCCTGCTGGCTTTGCTGACTTTGTGTGCCGTCAGCAGCCTGGTGTTCGCCGGGATTCGCCAGAGCCTGCTCGCGTCTCCCGACATGGGCGTGATGGGGGACGGGTCGGCGCCGGGAACGTTCGTGTGGTTCGTCGACCGGACGACTGCCATGTTGCCGCGTCCCGCCGTGCTTTCCGTGCCGCTGTGGGTCTACCGCGTGCTGATGTTCGCGTGGGCGCTTTGGATCGCAATCGCCTTGGTGCGCTGGTTGCGCCTGGCGTGGGATGCGTGGAAGACCAATGGCGTCTGGCACGGGAAGAAGGCCGCAGCGCCCGTGACTTGAAGGCGCATCAAGACGGCACGGCCACCGCTGTGACTGGCCGCGCGAGTGCCGCTCACTCGCAGAGACTTTCCATGTAGCCCTGCGCCACGGGCGATAGGCGTTTGCGCGCGAGTGCCCGAGCTTTTGGAGCGTCCACGATATATTCGAGCGGCCCCGACACCATCATCTGCCGGATGCGGGGGTGCCGCGCCGACACGCGCGCCATCTTGTTCAGCACGGTAAAGCCGCGGTTGATTTTGTCCCGGGAGGCCCGGTTCTGTTCGATGGTTCGGGCGAGGTACTGCCCGAAGCGGGCATAGAGGAAGTAGTCATCATCCCCCACCTGGAAGCGCGCTTCCGCGAAAAAGTCGGGGAAATTCTTTTCGAGATAGGAATTGACGGGTTGCAGCCGGGAAGCGGGATCCTTTCCGGAAAGAGCCCTGGCATGAGCTCTTGCACGAGCCTGGGCCCCAACGTTAGCGACATTGGACGCTTTGCGTGTCTTCATTGTCTTGCGTCACACCTCCACGGTTCCGGACGGCCATTTCTGGACGTCAAAAGCGAACAAAAGCCGCGCCTTTTGCTCGCGGGCAAAAAGCGCTGGCCCATCTCGGGCCGCAGGCGGCTTTTCGCAATCGAAGCCGAGGTACCACACCTCGCAACGCGGCGCGAATGTTGAAGGACGACGGGTCGCGATGCAATAGGACGAGCGGAGAAAATGTGATCGCAGGTCACGACTTGCGTCACAGCCTGCGCTCACGACACTCGCGCTCGCGAAACACGCCGACCTGAGTGGTTCGCCGACCTGAGTGGTTCGCCGACCTGAGTGGTTCGCCGACCTGCGTGGTTCGCCGACCCTGCACGGCTCGCGACAGTGCACGGCTCGCGACAGTGCGTGAGTTATGTCGGCCGCCGCGCCAGCCCAACTTGCGTTCGACGCAACCTTCCCGCCCTCGGCCTGGGAGATCCCAGCCTTAAGCGCCGCGCCGGTGCCGCTCTTGCCGTCGCAGAGGTCCACGGGGCGGACTCCGCAGCCGACTTGAAAGCGCTGGTCGGGCCGGTATTATCGAAGCCATGCAGTAGGTGTGGACAGGCTTTCGATGCGTGGGCGGAAAGCCTCGACTGCCCGCGCGAATTCGACAGTGGTCTGCTGCGGACGAGGGCGCCCGCGGACCTCCTACCGCAAGAATTCCGATCGACCGGCGCAGGGTCGCACGGGTAAGGCCGAAAGGCCGCACCCAGACCGAGTGGGAGCGCGCAGTGCGCGCGCAGCAGTCGGTGTGCTTGCCGCGGCCGCCGGCGACGTAAGCTCGCCAGCCGTTTACGACTTCGAGGCCATGACGATGGGCGGTTCTTCCCCGGGACTCTACAAAGAAGCCTACGAACGCGGCAGCTGCGGGTTTGGCTTGATCGCCAACCTCGACGATCAGCCGAGTCACTGGCTGATCCGTACGGCGATTACCTCTCTGAATAGGTTGACCCATCGCGGCGCGATCGCCGGCGACGGGAAAACCGGCGACGGTTGCGGCTTGCTGCTCAAGAAGCCGGATGCCTTCCTGCGTGCGGTGGCGCGCGAAGCCGGCATCGAGCTGACGGAGAAGTTCGCTTCGGGACTGATCTTCCTGAATCGCGACGCGACCCTCGCTCAGGCGGCGCGTCAGGCGGTGGCGTCGGAGCTCGGGCGGCAGGGCCTCGAGCTGGCGGGCTGGCGCACCGTGCCCGTGAACCCACAGGCATGCGGCTCGCAGGCTCTGAAGACGCTCCCGCACATCGAACAGGTTTTTGTGAACTGCCGCGTCGCCGATATCGACGAGGCATCGTTCAACCGCAAGCTGTTCATGGCCCGGCGGCTGGCGGAGCGGGCAATGCGGGGGGTGGATCCTGCCTTTTATGTGCCGAGTCTCTCGGCGACCACGCTCGTGTTCAAGGGCATGGTGATGCCGCAGTATCTGACGCAGTTTTATCCGGATCTGGATGACCCGCGGCTCGAGGCCTCGGTGGTCGTGTTCCACCAGCGATTCTCGACGAACACGCTGCCGCAGTGGCGCCTGGCGCATCCCTTTCGGTATCTGGCCCACAACGGCGAGATCAATACCGTCCAGGGCAACCGGAAGTGGGCGCTGGCACGCGGCCCACTGCTGCGTTCGCCGTTGCTGCCGGATCTGCAGCAGGCGCTGCCGCTCGTCTGCCTGACCGGCTCGGACTCTCAAAGCCTCGACAACATGCTCGAGGTCCTCCTGATGGGCGGCCTGGACGCCCTGCACGCGATGCGCCTTCTGATGCCACCCGCCTGGCACGGACTGGACTCCATCGATGCGGACCTCAGGGCCTTTTACGAGTATTACTCCGTCCATATGGAGCCCTGGGACGGGCCAGCCGGGATCGTGCTGACGGACGGCCGGTATGCGGTGTGTACGCTCGATCGCAACGGGCTGCGCCCGGCGCGTTTTGTCATAACCCGCAACCGGGTTCTGACCATCGCCTCGGAGACTGGCGTGTGGGACTACGCTCCCGAAGATGTGGTGCGCAAGGGAAAACTCGGCCCCGGCGACATGATCGCGCTGGACCTGCAGACCGGGACGCTCCTCGAATCCAAAGACATCGACACGATTCTCAAGACCCGCCACCCATACAAGACCTGGCTGAAGAAGGGCGTCCGGTACCTGGAGTCGGACCTCGTCGATCCGCGCTTGGCGGCGGAGCCGTTCGATCGAGAGACGTTGTCGCGCTATCAGAAGATGTTCAATGTCACCTCCGAAGAGCGCGACGAGATCATCCGCGTGCTGGCGGAGGATGAGAGCGAGGCCGTCGGATCGATGGGCGACGACACGCCCATGCCCGTGCTGTCGCACAAAGTGCGGTCTCTTTACGACTACTTCCGGCAACAGTTTGCGCAGGTGACGAACCCACCGATCGACTCGCTGCGCGAATCGATAGTGATGTCCCTGCAGACTCAGATCGGCCCCGAGGGCAACATCTTCGTGCCTGCACCCGAGCATGCGCGTCAGATCGTGTTGGGCTCGCCGATCCTGTCGCAGCGCAAGCTGCGGCAGATCCTGGGCCTGAAGGAAGTCACGCACGAGTTCATGGATCTGCAGTACGAGCCGTCCGAGGGACTGCAGGCAGCGATCCTGCGGTTGTGCGCTCAGGCCGAGCATGCCGTGCGCGACGGCAAGCTGGTGCTGCTCCTCTCCGACCGTTACCTGGTACAGGGCAAGCTGCCGGCGCACGCGCTGCTGGTGACGGGCGCCGTGCATCAGCACTTGGTGCAGACCGGCCTGCGGTGCAAGTGCAACCTGCTGATCGAAACCGGCACGGCGCGCGATCCGCATCATTTCGCCTGTCTCATCGGGTACGGCGCCACGGCGGTGTATCCCTACATGGCCTACCAGGTGCTGTTCGACATGATGAGCCAGGGACGCGTCAAGCTGGACTTCGCCACCCGGCTCGAGCTAGGCCGCAGTTATCGCGCGGGCGTGCGCAAGGGCCTGTTCAAGGTCATGTCGAAGATGGGCATCTCGACGATCGCCAGCTATCGCAGCTCCCAGCTCTTCGAGATCGTGGGTCTGTCCGAAACGATCGTGCAGCTATGCTTTGCGGGCACCGAGAGCCGTGTGCAGGGCGCCGATTTCAGCGATCTGGAGTCGGATCTGCAGCAGCTCGCGGCACGCGCATGGGATCCACGCGAACCGATGGATCAGGGCGGCTTGCTGAAGTACATGCACGGAGGTGAGTACCACATGTACAACCCGGACGTGATCGCGGCACTGCAGGCCGCCGTCGTGTCCGGGGACTACGCTCACTACAAGCTGTTCGCGCACCTCGTAAACGAGCGGCCGCCGTCGACGTTCCGCGACCTGCTGGGCCTGAGGGCTTCGGCCACCCCGATTCCGCTCGAGCAGGTCGAGCCGGTCGAGGCGATTCTGGCGCGCTTCGACGGCGCCGGCATGTCCCTGGGCGCGCTGTCGCCGGAGGCCCACGAGGCGCTCGCCATTGCGATGAACCGGCTTGGCGCGCGCTCGAACTCGGGCGAAGGCGGCGAGGATCCGGCGCGCTATCGGACGGAGAAGAATTCCAAGATCAAGCAGGTGGCCTCGGGCCGCTTCGGCGTGACGCCGGAATATCTGATCAATGCCGAAGTGCTGCAGATCAAGGTCGCGCAGGGAGCCAAACCGGGTGAGGGGGGGCAGCTGCCGGGTCACAAGGTGAACGACATGATCGCCTCCCTGCGCTTCGCGCGCCCCGGGGTAGGACTGATCTCGCCGCCGCCGCATCACGATATCTATTCGATCGAAGATCTGGCGCAGCTCATCTTCGATCTGAAGCAGGTGAATCCGGCCGCGCTGGTATCGGTCAAGCTCGTCGCCGAGCCTGGGGTCGGGACCGTGGCCGCCGGAGTTGCGAAGGCCTATGCGGATCTCATCACCATCTCCGGTTACGACGGCGGGACCGGTGCAAGCCCGCTGTCCTCGATCAAGTACGCGGGCACGCCCTGGGAGCTCGGTCTGGCCGAGACGCACCAGACGTTGCGAGCGAACGACCTGCGTCACCGGGTCCGCCTGCAAACCGACGGCGGCTTGAAGACCGGTCTTGATGTCGTCAAGGCGGCGATCATCGGTGCGGAGAGCTTTGGTTTCGGTACCGCCCCGATGGTCGCGCTCGGGTGCAAGTATCTGCGCATCTGTCATCTGAACAACTGTGCCACGGGGATCGCCACGCAGCACCACGTGCTGCGCGCGAAGTTCTTCACCGGCCTGCCCGAGATGGTCGTCAACTACTTCAAATTCGTTGCACAGGAGGTGCGCGAGATTCTCGCCGCCCTCGGCGTGCGACGGCTCGAAGAGATCATCGGACGTACCGAGCATCTGGAGGTCCTCGAAGGACACACCTCCAGGCAACGCAAGCTGGATCTGAAACCGATCCTCGCGGACGCCGGCCTCGCTGCGGACGTGCCGCAATTCTGTCTGTCACCCGCCAATGCGCCGTTCGACAAGGGGGAGCTTGCCGAGAAGATGGTCAAGGACATGCTCAGCGCCATCGACAGCAAAGGCGGCGGCGAGTGGAGCTATGACGTCCACAACTACAACCGTTCCCTCGGCGCTCGCCTGTCCGGCGAGATCGCCAAGCGTTGGGGTAACTATGGAATGGAGGAGGCGCCCGTCACGGTGCGTCTGACTGGCAATGTCGGCCAAAGCTTCGGAGTGTGGAACGCTGGCGGCCTGCACATGTACCTCGAGGGAGACGCGAATGACTATGTTGGAAAGGGAATGAGCGCAGGCAAGCTCGTCCTGCGCCATTCGCGCAGCTCGCGTTTCGTCGCGAAGAGCACGATCATCATGGGCAACACGTGCCTGTACGGCGCAACCGGCGGACAGCTGTTTGCCGCGGGCACCGCTGGCGAGCGTTTCGCCGTTCGCAATTCCGGCGCGCTGGCCGTCATCGAAGGGGCAGGCGATCATTGCTGCGAGTACATGACGGGCGGCGTGGTGTGTATCCTCGGACGCACCGGCGTGAATTTCGGAGCGGGGTTTACCGGCGGGTTCGCATACGTGCTGGATCTGGAGCGCGATTTCGTCGATCGCTACAACCATGAGCTCATCGACATCAGCCGCATCCATGCGGAGTCGATGCAGTCGCATCTGCAGCACCTCGAGAGCCTGCTCGAGCAGCACCTGGTGGAGACCGGCAGCGTGTGGGCCGAGGAGATCGTCAACGACCTGCGCACTTATATCGGCAAGTTCTGGGTGGTGAAGCCGAAAGCGGCCTCGATCGACTCGCTCATCGAGAACCTGCGGCGCGCCGCCTAAGTGACGCCGGAAGGTCCATCGATGGCCGACAAGAACCTGCAATTCCTGGACATTCCGCGCGCGGATCCTGCCAAGACCCCGGTGGTGATGCGCATCACGCAGTTCCGCGAGATCTATTCGCAGTTCGACGCCCAGGGCGCCTCCCAACAGGCCGGCCGGTGCCTGGCTTGCGGCAACCCCTTCTGCGAATGGAAATGTCCGGTTCACAACTACATTCCGAACTGGCTGAAGCTCATCCAGGAAGGCAACCTGTTCGAAGCGGCCGAGTTGTCCCATAAGACCAATTCGCTCCCCGAAGTGTGCGGGCGGATCTGCCCTCAGGACCGTCTGTGCGAAGGTGCGTGCACTCTCAACGACGGTCTCGGAGCCGTGACCATCGGCTCGATCGAGAAGTACATCACCGACGAAGCGTTCAAACTTGGCTGGAAGCCTGACCTGTCGAACGTACGGCCGACGGGCAGACGCGTTGCCGTCATCGGCGCAGGGCCCGCGGGGCTTGGTTGCGCGGACGTTCTCGTTCGCAACGGCGTTACCCCGGTCGTGTTCGACCGCTACTCGCGCATCGGTGGGCTGCTGACGTTCGGAATTCCTCCTTTCAAGCTGGAGAAGGAAGTCGTCGAGAAGCGACGCGAGATCATGGAGGGCATGGGCGTCGAGTTCCGCCTCGGCGTCGATATCGGCACGGACGTCTCCTTCGAGCGACTCGTCGATGAATTCGACGCGGTGTTCCTCGGGATGGGGACGTACAGGTACGTCAAGGGCGGATTCGCTGGCGAGGACCTGCCAGGCGTCTATGAGGCGCTGCCCTATCTTATTTCCAACATCAATCACGAGCTCGGCCTGCCAGGAAGCGCGGACTCGCTGGTCAGCATGCGAGGCAGGCGCGTAGTGGTGCTGGGTGGCGGTGACACCGGCATGGACTGCAACCGCACTGCGATCCGGCAGGGCGCCGAGTCCGTGGCGTGTACGTACCGCCGTGACGAGCTGAACATGCCGGGCTCACGCCGCGACTACAAGAACAGCAAGGAAGAGGGCGTGGTGTTTCTGTTCAACGCGCAGCCGATCGAGATCGTCGGCTCAGACTCCGTCGAAGGCGTGAAGCTGATTCAAACGCGCCTCGGTGCGCCGGATGCACGCGGACGTCGCGTGCCCGAGCCCATCCCCGGATCGGAGCACGTATTGCCGGCGGATGCCGTCATCATCGCGTTCGGATTTCTTCCAAGTCCGCCGCAGTGGTTCGATCGGCACGAGATTCGGGTGCATGCCAACGGCCGCGTACGCGTCTCTGCGGCGCAGGAGACTCCATTCCAGACGACGAACCCGAAGGTGTTTGCCGGTGGGGACATGGTGCGCGGCTCGGATCTCGTCGTGACCGCCGTGTTCGAGGGACGCGAGGCCGGCAGGGGGATCCTGCGACACCTGGGAGTGTGCTGACTTAAAAAAACCCCGCAGAGGCTGCGGGGTTGGATGTGTCGTCCCATCGAGGACCCGGTCGATCGCTGTCAGCTCCGAACCGGGCGCGGGCAAAAGTGTGATTCCAAAAATCGCCCTTCAGTGCGCGCCGGCGGGTCGCGTGATCACGAGCATCTATTGGCTTGCGGCTTGAAACGTTGGAGCGCCAAGCGCTCCGGCCCAATAATTAAGGCCCGCGTGTCAGTCCACGCCGTTCCCGTTCCTGACAACCACAGTAAGTTAGCAGCTGTCGTTACCCGTGCCCGCATCGACTGTCCGAGTTTCTTTCGTTATCCCTCCAGCTTGTGAGCCTGTCGCATCAGGGG
>FTEO01001412.1_pt1 | contig 82476 bp, 65 predicted proteins | sample 1640211 | NCBI WGS metagenome assembly FTEO01 (sample SAMEA3914816, study PRJEB12502) | metagenome | biome: forest; material: soil | place: USA | collected 2011-09-16 | depth 0.3 m | reverse complement strand
TGCCGGTCGGACTGCTGGCCAATGTCAAACTGCGGGCGGAGAGCAGCGATCCGGCCATCGAGCTGGCGTACCTGAGCCACGCGGGCGACCTGTTTCTGAAACTCCAGTACGACCTGGTGACTGCCGGGCGCGCTACCGAGGAGCAGCTTGGCAAGCGCTTCTCAAACCTGGCTGCACCGCTGCTCGCGCTCAGCAAGTGTGCGGACTTCGTGGTGAATCGCGGCCATTACTTCGGAACGGCTGAATTCAACGACCCGCGCGGCGCGAGCGCGGATGAGACCGCCTTCGGAACCGAGCCGGTGTTGAGCGATCCGGACAAGCTGGCACTGATCGAGTTCCTGAAGACCTTCTGATCGCGTACCGGTCCCTTATCAGGGGTGGTTATACACGCGGACGGCCCACCCGTGGGAAGCTCAGTCGGCATGATTGCGGGGGACAGCCAGCGGATCAGCAAGATCCGCGCCGGGAGCCGCGTTCTTCAACTCGATCGCCCGGGAGACCAGGTAGGCACGAATCGCCTCCGGCTCCTGCGGTTTCAGGGCCTTGGCGAACGAGACCATGCCATTCTGAGTGAGGATGCCATCGATGACGATGGCCTTGAAGGATGCCGCGCTGTTGATCGCACCCGCATACCGCAAATCCGGAAACATGCCGCGACTGAACCCCTCATTGCCGTGACAGGTGCCACACAGCCGGCCGTACATTTCCCGGCCGTGCTCGATGACTTTTGTAGTGCCGAAGGCCGACGGCGGGTTCAACACCGGATCAGGGACAGGCGCCGCCTCGGGCAGCTGTGCAGTGCCTCCCAGCTTGTACACGAGCAGGCGTGAATAGTTGGGCGCCCAGTAGTTGCCGGTAAGCCGGTAGCCGGCGACCACCGCGACGTACTGCTCCCTGTCGATCGCAAACGTCGCAGGCCCGGCGAGAACGCCCGTCTGCGCGGCCTGGGCCCACAGCCGTGCTCCGTTGTCGGCGCGATAGGCTGCGAATTCCTGGTCTTTCGAGTTGCCGGCGAATACGACTCCTCCGGCAGTCGCGAGCGCGCCGCCGCTGCGCCCGTCGTCGTGGGGGACGCGCCAGACCTCCTTCTGGTTCACCGGGTCCCACGCGAGCAGGTATCCCTTGTTGAGGTGAAGCGCCTTGGGGTCGCGCAACATCGCTGCGCTCTTGGCGAAACTGATCGACAGCTTCTGCCCCATCGGATTGTCGTCCTCGCGGGCAACGACGAAGGGGTAGCCCACCTCCATCGTCGGGATATACATCAGACCCGTTGCCGGGCTGTACGACATGGGATGCCAGTTGTGAGCGCCGGCGAAACTGGGTACCTGGATGAAGCCGTTGCCCGTCACGTCATACCTGGCGGCCGGGTTCATGATCGGCCGGCCGGTGTTCAGGTCGATGCGGCTCGCCCAGTTGACGCCCTTCACGAAGGCCTGCGCCGAAATCAGCTTGCCGTCGTTCGCGTCGATGACATAGAAGAATCCGTTCTTCGAAGCCTGCATCGCGACGTGACGCTTCTTGCCGTCGATCGTCAGATCCGCAAGGGTGATCTGCTGCGTGTTGTCGTAGTCCCAGCTGTCATGCGGTGTCATCTGGTAGTGCCACACGTACTCGCCCGTGTCTGCATTGAGCGCAACGATCGAGGCGAGGTACAGATTGTCGTTGTTGCCGGGACTGCGGATCTCGGCAGGCCACGGTGCGCCGTTACCCGTTCCGATCAGAATGTAGTGAGTCGTCGGATCGTACGCCAGGCCGTCCCAGGGACCGCCGCCGCCGCCGGTCTTCCACCATTCACCGCCCCAGGTCCTGGCGGCGAGCTCCATCTGCTTGTTCTCGAACCCGTCACGCGGATTGCCGGGCACGATGTACCAGCGCCAGGCGAGCTTACCGGTCTCGGCGTCGAATGCGGACATGAAGCCGCGCTGGCTGAATTCGGAGCCGGCTTCGCCGATGAACACACGGCCGCCGGCGATCCGTGGTGCGCCCGTAATCGAGTACGCCTTGTCTTTGTCGGTGACCTGGGCTTCCCACACGGGGCTGCCGGTGGCCGCGTCGACCGCGATCAACCGTCCATCGAGGGTGCCGAGGTAGATCTTGCCGTGCCACGCCGCCGCGCCGCGATTCACGACATCGCAGCATGCGTTGACCGCCCAGGCGCCCGGCACCGCAGGATCGAACTTCCAGAGCTGCTTGCCCGTCTTGGCGTCGAAAGCGTACAGCTTGCTCCAGGCCGTCGTGACGTAGATCACGCCATCGACGATGAGGGGCGTGGATTCCTGTCCACGATGGGTATCGAAATCCGCGAACCATGTGAGCCCGAGCCGCCTTACCGTCTCGGTGTTGATGCTTTTCAGGGGACTGAAGCGCTGTTCGCCGTAGTCACGTCCGTAGGACATCCACTGTCCGGCATTGGCCGGTTCGTTCGCCGCCAGAAGGCGAGCTGCGTCGACCGCTGCAAAGCGGTGCACGGCTGGGGACTGCGCCGCGACACCGTCGCTGCCATTTCCATCACTGCAAGCCCCTGTCAGCAGCGTCACGCCGCAGACGAGGATGATCAGAACTCGGCGCATCTTTGGAACACCCCCGCCCTCGAAGTTCAAGGAAACCGCTCGCACCGGTCACCGGAAATGGGGCGCATTCTGCGGCCGCTTCCGAGTGATCACCATTTGCAAACGGTGAGGCGCTCAGCAGGTGGCCAAGCTCGGGCTGGATTGTCTGAGGGCCGCGGGAAACAAACAATCGTCCGCGGCATCAGGCGGTGAGAAGGGTCGGCGCGACCGACGCCTCCGGGTCGGTCGCTCGACCGCGGGCCTGGCGCGATTGAAGTTCCCTGTGCGCCAGCTTCACGCGGTACATATCCTCATCGGCAATTCTTAGCAGGACGTCGATATTCTCTCCATCCCCCGGATAGATGCTGATTCCGCAGCTCGCTCCGATGCGTAGCTCACGGCCGTCGGCCTCGAGGGGTCGCGCGATGGCGGTGGCGAGCATGTCGGCGATCCGGCTTGCCTCGACCCGGTCCCCGACACCCGGCAGAACTACGACGAACTCATCGCCTCCTATGCGCGCTGCGATGTCCGTCCGCCGGATGCTCTGGAGTATCTGTCCCGAGACATGCTGGAGGACCTTATCTCCGGCCCCATGTCCATGGTTGTCGTTGATCTGTTTGAAGGAATCCAGATCGACGTAGATGAGAGTGATCGGGCTGCGGTCCGCGGCGTTGGCTCGAATACAGGTGTCCAGACGCTCATAGAGGGAAACGCGATTCAACAACGTGGTCAGCGAGTCATATTGAGCCCGGAAGGACAACTGCTCGTACAGTCCCCGGCGTTCCACCGCGAGGGTGGCAAACCGGCCCCACGATTCCAGGAGTTTCTGTTCCGCGTGGCTGTCGGGCCGGTCCTGAGCGAACAATGAAATGATGCTGCCCGTCAAGCGGGAGCCGTGCACCACCGGAACCGCCCGGTAGCGTGGATAGGGCAGCTCGCCGGAACTGCGGATGAACTGCTGCCACTCCGGGGTGTCCGACAGCTGCTCGATCGGCGCCGACACCAGGGTCGAATTGATGGACGCGATGCCGATCCCGTGCAGGGCGCTTGTCAGGGCTGCCGGAAATCCTGGATAGATCGAAACGGGCAGATCCCCTGGAACTTCGATCCGGATGGAACACAATGAGCCCGGCAGGTGGCTGGCGACGGCATCCGCCATCGATGCGACGATCTGGTCGAGCGGTTGATCATTGGCCACCAGCTCGAGGATCGTTTTCCGGTCCTGTTCGAGTCGCTCCGCCTGGCGGGCATGGCCGGCGGCGGATTCGGCAGCGGCACGCTCCCGTTCCGCCTGGACCAACATGTCCTTTTCCTTGGTGATGTCGATCATGGCCCCGGTGGCTCGCGTCGGCAGGACGTTTCCGACTTCGAAACACCATTGGCTGCGCATCCAGCGGACGGCGCCGCTCGGGAGCATCAGGCGGAATTCGTCCAGGATCGTGCCGGTGCGCGCATTCAACGGATCCGCCGTTGCCCGCAGGGCGCCCCGATCCTCCGGATGGACCATGGCGTCAAACTCCGCCGGGGTCAGCTGAGAACCCGACGGCGGACGCTCCAGCATCGCGGTCAACCCCTCCGAGAGAGTCATTATGTCCTTCTCGAAGTCGGCCTCCCAGATGCCGAAGCGCGCCACGGTTTCCGCAAGGTTGAGCCGCTTGATCGTGTTGCTCAATTGTCTCTCGGCGCGGATCCGCTCGATCGCATTGCCCGCCAATTGGGCGGCCACGCGCGCCATCCGCAACTCTTCCGGCCGCGGTTTGTTCGCGTACCGGCGGTAAATCGCAAACGTCCCCAGAACCGTATTGCGTGAATCGCGAACCGGCTGGCTCCAGCAGGAACGCAAGCCGTGGCTCAGGATGAAATCGCGTGCCGCCGCAAATTTAGGGTCCGTCGCGATGTCCTCCACGACGACCGTCTCATTGCGGAACGCCGCCGTACCGCAGGCACCCACATCCGGACCGATTTCAAGCCCATTCACGGCTTGCAGATACACCTGCGGCAGGCTCGGCCCCGAAGCCATCATGAGCCGCCGCCGATGCTCCTCGTCGAGCAGCATCACGGTGCACAGAGATTCGGGCGAGATGCGTTCGATTGCCTCGGTCAAAGTGTTCAGCACTTCGCTCAAGGGCGCCCCCTTGGCCACCAATTCCAACATCTGCCGCTCCACCTCGATGACGTGCGAGGAGTTGGCGAGGTCTTCACGTTCCCGAGCGGTCTCGGCCAGGCGCCGCGCAGTCCTCAGCCAGCCTAGGGTGGAAATGCCGGCGGCCGCGAACAACGCGAAACCGATGAATTCAAGCCACATAGGTCCCCCGGCTGCTCGCAGATAGTAGATTGGCCGCGTGGCGCCGCTGCGAACCACGACGGCCACGGCGCGTCGCCGCCAATGGCACCGCGGGCTGCGCCGCAATCCCGTCAGAGTCAGGTGACTTATAGCAAACGACCTCGGCACGCGCTGTGGCCCGTCGCGCAGTTCTTGTGCGACCGCCAGACCCGTCTGCCGCCCGGGTGAGAACGGCCGCTGGCATGCATTTACAGGTATCCACCGCCCCAGGGCCCGCACTTGCTGCATCGCAGCACTCTTCCGCAAGGAATTCTGCTGGGGCACTATGCGTCACGGCCATGACACACCCGCCCACGACGTCTTTAGGACGGGCACGGGCGTCGAAACAGGGGACCTCACTCGTGCCACAAATCGCCGAGCCGCGATGGCTGCGCATCCTTTTGTCTTCGGTAGCCTTGCTCGCCGTGCCGCCGGAGCTTGGGCAGATCGCCGGGGCGCAGCCGATGAGCGCCGCGCTGGCGCAAACTGCGGAGCGCGATCGCCAGTCGATGCTGGACCGCCTCGGCATTCGCACTCTTCGACCCGGCCCGAGCGGCGATGAGCACGCTGCCAACCACGCCAACTACGACGAAGCGAAAGCGAATCCGTTCCCCAACTGGCCCGACCCTCTCGTCATGAACGACGGACGAGCGGTCGCGACACAGGCGATGTGGCGGCGGCGGCGGCCCGAGATCCTCGAGGCTTTCGAGCGCGAGGTGTACGGGCGCGTACCCGCGCGTGTCCCCGAGATCACCTGGACCGTGACCGCCTCCGAGCCCGAGCGAGTGGGCCCCGTCGCAGTTGCCGCCTCCCAAGTGATTGGCCACCTCGACAACTCCGCTGCTCCAGCCATCAGCGTGGATATCCCCATGATCCTGGTGAAGCCCAGCCGGCATGCTGGTCCGATGCCGGTGTTGATCATGTTCACATTCGGGCCGCCATCGTTTCCGGCCCCGGTCCCACCGGCTCCTGCGGACATCGCGCGCATGAACGCCGCGATGAAAGAAGGCCTAGCCCAACAAGATCCGACCCTGGGCGAGGTCTTCCGCCAACATCCCGCTTGGCAACCGATTGCCGCACCGCCGTTCTTTCCGCCACCGCGCCCGCCCGGCGATCCGGTTCAGCAGCTCCTCGCGGATGGCTGGGCCGTCGCTCTGCTCGACCCCACCAGCATTCAACCCGACAACGGAGCGGGATTGACTCGCGGAGTGATCGGCCTCGTCAACCAGGGCGCCCGGCGCAGCCCCGAGGATTGGGGAGCCTTGCGCGCGTGGGCCTGGGGTGCAAGTCGGGCCTTCGACTATCTGGCCAGGGATTCTGACCTGGATTCCCGGCACATCGGGATCGAAGGGGTCTCGCGGTACGGCAAGGCCGCGCTGGTGGCGATGGCCTTCGACGAGCGCTTTTTCGCGGTCCTGGTCGGCTCGTCAGGCGAAGGTGGCGCCAAGCCTCACCGGCGCAACTTCGGCGAGGCCGTCGAGAACCTGACCTCACTCGAGGAGTATCACTGGATGGCGGGTAACTTCCTCAAATATGCTGCGTCCGAGGCGAGAGGCGGCGCACGGACCCCGGGCGACCTGCCGATCGAATCCTCCGAATTGATTGCGCTGTGCGCGCCGCGGCCGACCTTCATCAGCTACGGATCACCCGAGGCTGGCGATTCCCAGTGGCTCGACCAACAGGGCAGCTACATGGCGGCGGTGGCGGCGGGACGCGTCTTCCGGTTGCTGGGCGCGGTGGACCTCGGAGTTGGGGACGACTTCCGGGCCGCGCGCAAGCCGGCCGTCGGCGTCGGTCTGCTCGATGGCCAGTTGGCCTGGCGGCAGCATGAGGGAGGTCACACTGACGTTCCGAATGTCAGCTACTTCATCGGCTGGGTCGATCGCTGGATGGGCCGCTCGCACGCGGACGGGAGTTGATGAACGATCATGGCAGGCTCAGCGCGACCAGCTCTCCCGGTGTGCCTTTCGCTCCCACAGCGACGACGATGTACTGTCGCCCCTCGACCTCGTAAGTCATCGGTACGCCCGACTGATTCGCCGGCAGCGTGATCTCGTGAAGAATTGCGCCGCTCGCCTTGTCGTACGCGCGCAGCTTGTTCCCACCCCCGCCCGCGCGCCAGAGTCCGCTGCCCTCCCCTGCAATCAACAGTGTCTTCGTCACGAGCAACCCGACCTGGTCGAACGACCCGGTGCGTGGAAGCTCGATGCCCGCGAGCGCCGCATTGTTGCGCGCCCACTCCGGCGTATCGCTGTTGGGAACCATCCAGACGTGCTCGCCCGAGTTCAGATCGATGGCGGTGATGCGGCCCCAGGGGGGCTTGATGAGCGGCAAACCGAACGGGCCGCCCAGCGAGCCCTGCGGAAACCCTTCGCCGTAAGCGCCGATGTAGCGCATGTCGGATATTTTCGGATCCTGGCGCAGCCCGATGGGACCGACCGCGGAGATCGAGCTGACGTACAGGATACCCGTCTGCGGATCGACGGCGGCGCCCTGCCAGTTCGCACCGCCGGAGAGCGACGGACGCAGCAACGAGCCCAGGTTTCCGCCCGTGACGACGACCGATGGCGGCAGATACATCGGCCCGTAACGATAACGACTCACGATCTCGAGCGCTTGGCGCTTCATCTCGGGCGTGAAATCAATCAGCTCCGCACGGTCCAGTCCCTGCGGCTCGAAGGGCGCGGGTTTGGTCGGAAAAGGCTGGGTGGGGGAAGTCCTTTCGCCGGGGACATCGGTCTGCGGTACACGGCGCTCTTCGATGGGCCACACCGGCTTGCCCGTCACCCGGTTGAACACGAAGGCCAGCCCCATCTTCGTCACCTGCACCACCGCCGGGATCTTCTTGCCGCCAACGGTGATGTCGGCGAGCACGGGCGGCGCGGGCAGGTCGTAGTCCCAGATGTCGTGATGCACTATCTGGAAGTGCCATATGCGTTTGCCGGTGTGGGCGTCGAGGCAGACGAGACTGTCGGAGAACAAGTTGTTGCCCGGCCGATGGCCGCCGTAGAAATCACCCGTCGCGGCCTCGACCGGCAAGTAGACGTAGCCGCGCGCCAGGTCCGCGGAGAATGGCGTCCATACCCCCGTGTTGCCGGTGTATTTCCAGCCTCCATCGAGCCAGGAGTCGTTGCCGAGCTCGCCGGCCTGGGCGATCGTGTGAAAGGTCCACCTGAGCGCACCCGTGCGCGCGTCGTAGCCCCGAATCCAGCCGGGTATCGCTTCCCTGGACGGCGGAGCGCCACCCGCCGAGAAGGCCACCCCAACGACGATGATGTCCCCGACGATCAGCGGCGGAGAGCTCGAGCCCACCGATGACTTGACCAGGTCAGTGACACGCGGCAGACCTTGCTTCAGATCGACGATGCCATGTTCACCGAACGATGCAAGCGGCCGGCCCGTGGCGGCATCGAGAGCTACGAGCTGAAAGCCGGGTGTGATCGTGACGACGCGGCTGGCTTCACCGGCCTCGGTACTGCGCCAATACGCGACCCCACGGCCGGAGCTTCGGCGCGGCGCGCTCGCGCCGCGCTCGCCTTCGTCCAGGCGATACATCCATAGCGTTTCCCCGGTTGCGGCATCTATGGCCACCACATTCCGACGCAGCCCGGCGCTCGTGTACAGAATTCCATCCGCCATCAAGGGGGTGGCGCGGAAATAGAACTCGGGGGTCGGGCCGAAGTTCTCGGACTTCCAGCGCCACGCGATTCGCAGCTTATCGATGGTCGCGCGATTGATCTGATCGAGCGGCGAGTAGCTCGTGCTGGCCAGGTCCCCTCGATTGTGCAGCCACTCGGTTCGGCCCAGCTCGGCGCCTCGTGAACCTGCGAATGCCGCAGCGTCCACCGACCAACCGTTGGCACGGCGAATTCGCGCGAGCGCCGCGTCGTAGTCGCGCTCGCTGAGCGACCCCGGGTTCGTGGGCGGCATCGTGCGACGAGTGAACTGCTCGAGCTGATCCGGTGCAAGGGCAGCCCAGCGCTGCTGGAAGGCACTTCCGATCAGCGCCGGTCCAGTTTCACCGCCACGCATTTCCGCTCCGTGACAACCGGCACAGCTACGCAGATACGCATCGTCGTTCGACTGCGCACGGAGCTGCGGAGTGGAGGCGGCAAGAGCTGCAACCGTCACCCACCCCGCCACGTGGGCCCGCTGCCAAGCGCCGGTGATCTGGCGCTTCCGCTGCGAGGGCAGCTTGAGCAGGGTTGGATTCAAGAGGCTCTTTCCGCCGCACCCGGCACGGACTGTTGGAACACGGGTTTCACGCAATTCGCTCATAGAGCCGCGCATGGGCATCCCGCAACACCTGCTTCTGCACTTTACCCATGGTGTTTCGCGGCAACTCGGCCGCGAACAGCACTCGCTTGGGCAACTTGTAGTTAGCGAGCCGCTCTTTCAGTCTGAACAGCACGGTGCCTTCATCCAGATCGATGCAACCCTCGGCACGCACGAGCAGCGCAGTCACGCCTTCGCCGAAATCGGGGTGTGGCACGCCGAAAACCGCACTGTCGAGTACTCCGGGCAGCGCATTGAGCGCCTGTTCGACCTCCACCGGATAGACGTTGTAGCCGCCACTGATGATCAGATCCTTCGCCCGGCCGACGATGTGCAGGTAGCCATGCGCATCGATTCGGCCGACGTCGCCCGTGACAAAGAAGCCATCGGCGCGAAATTCCGCCGCAGTCTTCTGCGGATTGCGCCAATATCCCCGGAATACGCTGGGACCGCGCACCTCGATCATGCCAACCGCCTCGGGGCCCTGCAGCACCGAACCGCTGCGGGGGTCGCTGATGCGAACCTCGACGCCGGCGAGCGGGGTTCCGACTGAGCCGGACACTCTGCGCTCGTACAGGTTCGAGCTGATTATCGAAGTTTCGGTCATCCCATAGCGCTCCAGAATCGAGTGTCCCGTCCGCTTGTGAAATTCACGGTGATGCTCTGCCGTCAGCGGCGCGGACCCGGAGACGAACAAGCGGACGTGCCGTGTAGTTTCCCGGGACAAGCGTGGGTCGCACAGCAGGCGTGAATAGTAGGTGGGGACGCCCATCATCACGGATGCACGCGGCAACAGCCGCAGCACTTCATCGGCATCGAACTTTGGCAGGAACAGCATTCCGGCGGCGCACGCCAGGATCGTATTGGTCGCCACGAACAGCCCATGAATGTGGAATATCGGCAGAGCATGCAGGAGCACGTCGGACTTCGTGAAGCGCCACAACTCGACCAGACTCACGGCGTTCGATGCAAGGTTGCCGCAGGTCAGCATGGCCCCTTTGGGCTTCCCAGTCGTACCCGAGGTGTACAAAAGCGCCGCCAGCCGGTTCGGATCGGGTCTGCTTGCAGGCACCGGGCTGTCAGCCGCCCGATCCAGTTCAGCGAGCAACGTTCCGTCTGCCACCGCCCCGAGTGTCTCGAGTCGAACCCCAGCGTTCCTCGGAACGAGTGCGGCGGTCGCCACCCAGTCTTGGGGACGTACTACGATCAACCGCGGTTCCGCGTCCTCAATAAAGTAGCTGAGCTCGTGCGCGGTGTAAGCGGTGTTGAGAGGCACGAAAACTGCGCCCATTCGCAAACAAGCGACGTACAGCGCGATCGCTTCGACCGATTTGTCGACTCGAACGACCACGCGATCCCCCGGTGCCACGCCGTAACGAACCAGCGTTGCGGCCAGGCTTGCGGATAGTTCCTCCAGTGCTCCGTACGTGAGGCAGCGCCCTTGCGCGGTTTCGATGAAAACCCGGTCCCGTCCGGCGCGAAGGGCGCGATCGAGCCATGCCGCGGGATCCGACGAGGAGGCAACGTCTGGATCGGTTCGACGCAACCCGCATCCGTCCTCGTTGGCCACCACTAACCCCAGAACTTTCCCGAGGCGATGCGCGCGCCCTCGGACATCGCCTTCAACTTCTCCCATACCACAGCGGGATCGACCGCGGATTGACCCACCCACGTGCCATAGCCGCAATCGCTTCCCGCGATGACGTTTTCGCGCCCGACCAGGTTGGCATAACGCGAAATGCGCTGCGCGATCAGCTCCGGGTGCTCGATGAAATTCGCCTTCGATTCGATGACACCGGGGATCAATACTTTTCCCTCGGGCAGCCGTATGCGCTCGAACAGCTGCCACTCGTGGGCGTGCCGGGGGTTCGCCGCTTCCAGGGCGATGCCGCTCGGGCGCGCCTTGAACACGATGTCGATGATGTCCTCGAGCGGCACATCACAGTGATGAGGGCCTTCGTAGTTACCCCAGCACAGGTGCAATCGAAGCTGTTCGGGCGGCGCACCCCCAAGCGCATGGTTGAGCGCCTCGACGTGCAGCTGCGCGCGTTTGCGAAACTCCTTGAGCTCCAGATCCGCATACTGAATATGCCGTCCCATCGCCAGATCGGGGCAATCGATCTGTAGTACGAAGCCGGCGGCGAGCAACGCGGCGTATTCCTGTTTCATCGCGTCGGCAATGGCGTAGAGGTAGGCCTCGTCGCTCGGATAGAAATCGTTGCGAAAAAAGAGCGAGACCACTCCGGGTGAGGCGGCGCTCACGAAAACATCCGCCGGATGAGCGTTTGCCAGCGCGACCTTCAGATTCTCCACATCTGCCTGTACGGCGGAGGCGTCGCGGACGGCGATGGGGCCATTGCACGCCGGGCTCTTGCGTCGCGACCTTCCCGGGTCGCCGAACACGCGCCGGGCAATGTCGGGGAAATCCACGAGATCCTGGTACACGAACGTGTTGCCTGTACCCCCGAATCCCTCCAGGCGGTCCTTGATATACGTCGCATAGCTCGGCTTGGAAAGCTCGCCGTCGTTGACGACGTCGACTCCGCAGGCGATCTGCTTCGTCACCACTTCCGCGACCGCGGCGCGAATCCTTCCGGCCAGAGCCGCAGCTTCGACCGGCAATCCTTCTTCTTTCGCAAACATCATCTGCACGAGATCGGGCGGGCGCGGAAGGCTGCCCGTGTGCGTGGTGAGAAATCGATCGAGGCTGCGTTGCATGGTAGTCAACGAATCGTGGGGTCCCCGCACACCGTACACGGCGGCAGTTGCGCATGAGCACTGATCTCCGACCCGGTCCGCAGCGCGGGTACCGTTACAGGTCGGATGAGCCGCGGTAGGGGAAAAACTCACTGGCCGCCGCGCGGGTCCGAAGGGGGCTAACCGTGTGCCTTCAGGATTAGAACCGTCTATTCTTCAATAACTTGTATACATCATAGCAAAGCGACGGACAGGGGCTTCGATCCGCAAGTGGGGCCCGCCTCGCACGGCGGCTCGCGGGCGGGTGTGCCTGCCTCCGCTCGGCAGGGGCGCTCATCACGTCCACCTGGCTGGTAAAATCGGCTTGAAGAGGCTCGGTCGGGAACCCATTACTCAAGGTTACCGCAGTCAAGGGAACTGCAGTCAAGACGGAGACGGATATGGCGACGGGTTGGGCGGGCGACGGGGCGGTTCAGGATCAGATTGATGCCACGGTGAAGGATGGGATCTCCCGGGCTCAGAGCCGGCTGCCCCAGGGTCCCGGCCTCACTCACTGCACGAATTGCGGCGCTCCGATTCCGGAGGCACGGCGGAACGCAATCCCCGGCGTTCGCTTGTGCGTCCCCTGTCAGGAAGCGGACGATCGCGATGCCGCGCAGTTCAGCGGGTACAACCGCCGCGGCAGCAAGGACAGCCAGCTGCGCTGAAGAGAGCCCTGCTTTGACCAACCTGGAGCGAGCGGGCGTAACTTTGTTGACACGGTAGGGCTTGCAGGTCATAAGGTTTTCCCAAGAACGTCCGGGTGGTGCCCGAACGCTCAGCGGTGTGCTCATGCATGTTGAGGGGAACACGTGTCGAGATCGCTGGGAGCCGACAGCAGGATGCGCCGTGCTTGCGTCGGTGCTTCGCTCGTGATCATCGCTCTGGCCCGTTCCGTCAACGCGAACGCCGCTCCCCCTCCCAAACCCGCGTCCGTGGCCATCCCCAAGACCCTTTTCAACAGTGGCGACCCGAGCCTGGCGCTGACTCCGCCCCTGCGCGGCGCGAGTCCCGCGCCTTCCGGCTCTGCACCGCCCAATCCCGATCCGCGCAATCTCGAAGGGGTCTGGTGGTTGCAGGGATACGAGTATCTGTTGGGGCCGGAGCCCGGAGTCCCACCGCCGTTGAAGCCGCAGTTCATGCGCCTGCTGGAGCGTCGCATCCGCGCAAAGAATCGCGGCACGCCCGAAGCCGATGCCCCTACGCAGTGCCTGCCGCACGGCATGCCGCGACTGATGGAGAGTCCGTACCCCATCGAAATCGTTTCGACGCCGGGGCGACTGACCTTTCTTCACGAAGTGGCGCACAACGTACGGCGCATCTGGCTGAACCGTTCCCATCCGCCGCATCCGCGCCTGTCTTTCCTGGGGGATTCCATCGGCGGTTGGGAAGGCGACACACTGGTCGTGGACACGATCGGGCTGAACAATCGCACCTTCATCGATGACGAAGGCAGCGCGCACTCGACAAAACTTCACATTGTTGAACGCTATCGGAAGATCGAGGGTGGGGCGAAGCTCGAGCTGACCATGACCGTCGAAGATCCGGTGACACTCGAGAAGACTTATGGCTACCGCAGGATCTTCCATTGGCGCCCCGATGTTCGCCCGCAGGAGTATGTCTGCGAGGAAAACAACCGCAATGCGCCCGTCGATGGCGTCACGGTCGCCCAGTGATGCGCGCGTGCACTCTGCTGCTGATCGCAGCCGCGGCATCGGGGCCCGTCGCGGCCCTGGCAGCCCCGCCGGATCTCACCGGCGTATGGTCCATCGTTGGCCGGAGCACCCCGCTCAAGACCGTCGCAGGAACGCTGCCCCCTCTGACTTCGCAAGCAGCGGTTATCTACCATGAGCATCTGGCGCTTGCGGCACGTGGCGACCGGTCGTTCGATGACACGGGACGCTGCTTGCCGCCTGGCTTGCCGCGGCTGATGCTGGTGCACGAACCCTTCGAAATCCTCCAACGGGAAAAGGTCATCTACTTCGTTCACCAGCTCAACCGATTGCCGCGCCGTGCCTATTTCGGCGAGCCGCTGCCGGTCGATCCGGATCCGGCCTTTCTTGGTTTCTCGGTGGCCCGATGGGAAGGGGCGACGCTCGTCATCGATTCTGCGGGCTTCCGCGAAGGCACGCTGCTGGATGATGCCGGCCTGCCCCATTCGGATGTCCTGCACCTGACTGAGCGCTACCGGCTCGACCAGGATGGCAGGACCCTCCATGCCCGCTTTACCATAGAAGATCCGAAGACCTTTACGCAGGCCTGGGATGCGCAGGCCGATTACACCCGGCGCCCAGGGTACGAAGTGCCCGAAGAGGTCTGCGCGGACCAGCTGCTTCAGCCAAAGAAACGGAAGGAATGATATGAAGACCGGAGTCGCCATCGCCGTCCCCCTCGCTGTTGCACTCATCTCAGCCGCCGCGTCCGCGCACCACTCATTCGCAACTTTCGATCAGGCGCAGCAGAAGACTCTCGTCGGCACGATCAAGGAGGTCCAGTGGACAAATCCGCACATCTGGGTGCAGGTGCTGGTGAAGAACGCCACGACCGGTGAAGTCGTGGAATGGTCGATCGAGGGCGGTAGCCCCAACGGCCTGAGCCGCCAGGGCTGGAAACGCTCCTCCCTGAAGGCGGGTGACCATGTTGAAATCATCATTCACCCGCTGAAGAACGGCTCGAACGGCGGCAGCTTGATGAAGGGGTCCGTGGATGGAAAACCGATCGGGACAAGTCGCCCGGAATAGCGAGTGAATTTCGGGCGCTTCGCACGCGAGCGCGCGGCGGTTTCGATTCAGACTCCCTCGAGCCGGCCCGTACTGTCACCGAAGGTGTCCACACCCACATCAAACTTGTCGAGGATGCTCAGCAGCAGATTGCCGGTCGGCACCGTGCGACTCGCATACGGCAGATAACGATCCCCTTGCAGCCGTCCTGAGGCACCTCCCAGCAGAATATGGGGTACGTCATAGTGCAGATGCTGGTTGGAGTTTCCCATGTTGGATCCGTACAAGATCAATGAATGATCCAGCAACGACCCGTCCGCCTCCGCAATTCCCGAGAGCTTCTTCGCCAGGTAGGCCAGCATTTGCACGTGATAACGATTCAGGCGGGCGAACTGGGCAACGCGACCGGGATCCTCGGCATGGTGCGATCCACCGTGGAAGCTGATGTCGGTGCCGCTCTCCGGGTAGACGCGGCCGGTCAGATCACGTGCGTACAGTACCGTGGCCACGCGCGTGATATCTGCCTGAAACGCCAGCGCAAGCAGGTCGAACTGGATCTGAATGTGCTCGTGGAATGACTCAGGCACTCCGTACGGCACGGCGACGTTTGGCACTTCGGTAGAAGCTCGCGCGGCGATCGCCAGCCGACGCTCGATTTCGCGCACGTCTTCCGCGTATTGCTCGAGACGCATTCGATCTACGTGTGATACCTGCGGCGCCAGCTCACTCAGGCTACCGGTCACGGAGTCAAGCACACTCGCCTGCCGCTCGCGGCGGGCGCGCCGCAGCTCCGGAGAGCTTCCGTCGCCGAACATGCGCTCGAACACCACCTGCGGATTGATCTCCATCGGCAACGGCCGCGTCGGTGTCTGCCATGAGATGGTGTTGGTATACACACAGCTGTAGCCTTCGCCGCAGTTGGTCGAATTCGCCCCGGGATCCTCCAGACCCAGCTGCAACGACGGCAACAGGGTATCCTTGCCGATCTGACGAGCGATGACCTGATCGATCGTCGTGCCGGCCTCGATGTCGGCACCGGTCGTTTTCCGCGGCTTGACCGCACTCAGGTACGCCGCCGCCACGAAGTGATCGGCCCCGGTAACGCCCGGCGGATTCTCGGACGACTTCGACCACAGGCCGCTCGTCAACACCACGTGCTTGCGGAACGGCTCGAGCGGCTGGTAGACGAACGGGAAGTCGAACCCGGCGGTGCTCTTTTCCGGAATCCAGTATCCCGGAGCGACGCCGTGCGGCACGAACGCGCCGACGAACCGTGTCGGTAGAATCCGCTGCGCGGAGGCGCGGGCGCCGCGCGCAGGCAACATTGACTCGAGGAACGGCAGCGCCAGCGTCGTTCCCAAGCCACGCAGAAAAGTGCGCCGCGCGAGTCTTCGGTTCGTGATGAACACCGTACTCACCCTCCTCCGGGCGGCTGGCCGGTCGACTGGATGGCTGCGATCCCGGTCCCGGGTGCCGGGCCGGGGGCGTCCGCACCGGGCACGACGTTCTCGCGGAAGAGCTCGCTCATCGCGATCGCCTCGATCAGCGCCCTCATCCGATATCCATCATTCGCCGAACTGTGCACGATGCTCCGCACCGTGGGCATGTCGTCAAACTCCACGCCGCGTCCCAATGCGTAGGTCAACAGGTTCTGCGCGACGTTGCGCACGTATTGGTCCTGGTGCTTCAACAGGAAGGCGCGCACGCCGGCCGGACCCTCCACCGGCGTGCCATCATACATCTCGCTGCGCGCATCGATCGGCTTGCCGGCATCCTCCGCGCGCGAGCGGCCAATGGCATCGAACGGCTCCAGCGCGAAGCCGATGGGGTCCATCAGCTTATGGCACCCCTGGCACGCCGGATTGCTTCGGTGCTGCACCATCTGTTCGCGCATCGAGGGTGGTTTGGTGTTGCCCGCAGCGTCGCCCGGCTTGGCCGCGAGGGCGGGCACATTTGGCGGCGGATCGGGCGCAGGAACGCCCAGCAAGGTCTTCAGCACCCAGTTGCCTCGAATGACCGGGGATGTGCGCCCCGGCTGCGACGACACGGTGAGAACGGCGCCCTTCCCAAGGAGGCCCCAGCGCGCGCTCTGGCTCTCATTCAATTGGACGCGTCGGAAGTAGCTGCCGCGGACTCCCGGGATACCGTAGTGTCTCGCGAGCCGCTCGTTCACGAAGGTGTAATTCGCCGTTAGAAGATCAACGATGCTCCGATTTTCCACGATCAGACTGTTGAACAGCAGCTCGACTTCCCGCCGGAACGCCTGTCGCAGGTTATCGTCGAAGTCCGGAAACTGATCGACGACCGGGGCGTGTCCGGCCAGGCTTCGCAAACCCAGCCACTGCCCGGCAAAGTTGCGGGTCAGTGCCGCGGCTCGCGGATCCGCAAGCATGCGCCCGATCTGTGCCCGCAGCACATCGTCCTTGCCGAGTTGGCCGGACTCCGCCAGGCCAAGCAGCCGATCGTCCGGAATACTGCTCCACAGAAAGAACGACAGCCGCGAAGCCAGATCCAGATCGCCGATGCGGTAGGCGGTCCCCGGTGCCAGAGTGGTCGGCGTGGATTCCCAACGATAGACGAACTTCGGATCGGCGAGCACGCGCTCCACGACCGCCTCGATGCCATCGTCGAATGAGCCGGCTCGGCGGCCGAGCGCATAGAATTCCATCAGCGTATCAACGTGCTTGCCGGTGGCGTAACCGCGATACGCCCGGCGCGCCAGTGTGGTTGCGATCTTTCGCGCGCAAGCGTCTTCCTCGTCCGACCGCGCAGGGCGGCAGATGAATATCCGCTCACGGCTCGGAGAATCGGTCGCCTCGGAGGCCTCATACGGTCCGTCGATCCGCACGCTTCCGACGTGGGGATAGAACGTAAATCCGGGTAGTCCGCCGGTCTCGATCGTGCTGCGATCGAACGCCCGGTTCAGATCCAGCCCCGGGGCATAGTTGGTCGCCAGAAACGTGACCCCGATCCGATGCAGTCCCCCGGTCACGGGCAGCTGCACGTCGATCGTCTTCAGCTGACCGCCCCCCTCGTCATCGTAGCGGCGGCCCACGCCGAGGGCCTTGTCCCAGTCCACTTGTGAGACGCGTTTGCCGTCGATATAAACCAACAGCTGCTCGCCCCGGATTTCGCCGAACGGGCGGAAATTGCCCATGTTGCCGAGGTTCACGGAGAACACCTTGACGGTGTACTTCCCATCCGACGGGAAGGTGTGATCGATCGCCAGGCCGCCGCGCGTGCCGAATGGCAGTCCCTCGACGTGATAGTTCTGTGTTGTGTCTTCCGCGACGCGATACGTCACCTGGGTCGGCGCACTGGCTGTCCCAACGGCCAGCCGACTGATCCGCGCGGCCGCCGCGAGGTAGGCATCCAGCAGCGCCGGCGAGAGCGTCAGCGTGCCGGCCTGGTTGTCGAAACCACGGCTGACGTCGTCGGAAGGGAGGAACTGGGTCGCGTCGATGTCGAGCGCCACCAGTTCGCGCACGGCATTGGAGTACTCCGTGCGATTCAATCGATGGAGCTTCGGCGCACTCAGATTGGGCTTCGCGTGCCCATCGATCTCGCTCTCCAGCGTCGTGGCGAATGCCTGCACCGTGGCGAGCTCGGGCCGCGGCTTGCCGGCCGGTGGCATCATGCCGGCGCGCAATTTCCTCAACATCCGCTCGGCGGTGCGCGCGTCTTCGTGCGCGCTGCCCGGATCGAATACCTCGAACTCCAGTCCGCCCTTGAAATCCGTGTAGTTGTGGCAGTCGAGGCAATACTTGTCGAGAAGGTCCCGCTGCGCGACGACTGTCATCGTCCCGGCGGTCGCGGGCGTCGCCGGTTTTGCGACCGGGAGAGTCTCCGCGCCGCCCGGCAGAGGACTGGACAGCAGCGCAGCAGCCCCCAGGCATGACAGCCAGAATCGCGCCGCGGCCGGACCCTCGAGTCTGCGCATCGGTTTCCCCTGGGTCAGCGAGCTCACTTGCACAGATCCGTAACGCAGATCGAGGCCAGGGTGCGGCCTTCAGCCGGCACTGGCAAGCCACGTTCCTTCATGAGACGACGCAACAGCGCTGCCGTTTCCGGATGCGGAATCGCCGACTGGACGCCGACGCGCACCAGGCCATCGGCGTAGTCGATCGCCTGCCAACTCACGCCCGCCAGGGCATGAATGCTGTCCCGACTGCCGATGTTGCGAATCGACAGATCCGCGCCGTGCTGTACCAACAGCTCGATCACGTCGTTTCTTCCCTTGTGCGCCGCGCCCATCAATGCGGTTCGTCCGTCCAGAGTGTCCTGCGCATTGACGTCCGCGCCGAGGTCGAGCAGGAACTTCACAGTGTCATAGCTGGCCTGAGGGGACCACTCGTACGTGACGCCCTCCACCCAGCCGATGCCGCTGGCCACCATCAATGGCGTCACCTTGTGATCGGTCATCATCGAGGGATCGGCGCCATGCTCGAGCAGCAGCTTCATCAACACCAGATCTCCTGACTGCGCGGCGCGCAGGAACGGCGTTGCACCCTCCTCGTTCAACCACTGATGCGTGAACACTGTCCGCGTTTCCGTGCTCGAATGCATGCGAAGATTTGTCTTGGCTCCGGCGGCTAGCAGGTGTCGGATGAACTCGAGGTGATCCATGTCCGGCTTGCGTGTGGGATAGTCACCGCCTTCGATGTTCCGGTTGTCCGTCGCGATGTACAGAGGACTCCAACCGCCATCGTTGGTACGGTTTGCATCCGCGCCTCGCTCCAGGAGATACACGCCCAGTCGATAGAAGCGGTTTTGCGTCGCGGCCAGCAGCGCGCTCCATCCGTATTCACTGGTCTGATTCACGTCGGCACCCGCCTGGAGCAGGACCTTGACCGTCTCCAGATCCCCTTCCCTCGCAGCGAACAGAAGCGGCGTCAGGCCACCCCATTGCTGATCTGCGTGACCGGCGTGCTCTGCGGCCGGCGGGAATTTCGCAATCGCGGCCTTGGCGGCGGCGATCTCCGCCTCGAGCCGGCGGTGCGCGGCGGCAACGGCTTCGGGGTCGTTCTCGCCGCCCGCGGATGCCTTCGCGCCGGGGGCATCCAGCTCGACCACGGTACCCCCCTGACCGGTGCCGTGAATAAACTCTTCGATGCGGAACCGCCCCGACTCAGCGAGGTACGGTTGACGCCCGGGCTTGGTCGCAGCCGAACGCGCACCTGGGTCGGCACCCTTCTCGAGAAGAAAGCGCACAGCGTCCGCGTTTGAGTTTGCAGCAGCCCACATCAGAGCTGTTGTCCCGCGTAACTTCTCCCGCGCCTCTATCTTTGCGCCGCGTGCCAGCAGAGCCTTGAGGACCGGCACTCGTCCCGTGCGCGCGGCCATCATTAAAGGCGTCTCCCCGTTCGCCAGCGACTGGTTCGCGTCGGCCCCGGCGCTCAGCAGCAGCTTCGCCACCTCTGCGTTGCCTGCCTCGCACGCGAGCAGCAGTGGCGTCATTCCGGTATCGCTGCGAGCGGCTGGATTGGCATGTGCAGCGATGAGCGCCGCGGTGGCTCGCGTATCTCCATGATACGCGGCCCAGTGCAAGGCTGTGGTCCCGTCCGGCTGAGCGGAGTTTACGTTGGCGGCAGTGGCTATGAGGTGTGCCCAACGGGCCGAGTCCTGTGTCATGACCGCATCGGCCACATCGCTGGCGGCCTGCGCGGCGCTCTGGCAAAGGGCGCACGCTAGGGCCAGCAGCGCCAGCCTCGTTTTGCGGCGACCCGCGTTCACCTCGGCCATATCGGGCATTGTCCTCGTGCGACGGCCAAAATCCGCCCCCTGCCGGCTCCATCACCCGCTTGGGATCGCGGTTATTCTGTCGGGCACCGACGAACGGCTTAGGCTCCGGCCCCTTAAAGCGCAAGCTCCGGCCGACGGAACGGGGACTGCATGCGCGCCGAGGCAATCGTAGCTTCGTATCGCCATGGGTTAAAGCCGGACTTGAGCCACGGTCCGTTCTGTGAAACCCAACCGGCGGGGGGAACGTAATCCTTCACAAAACTTCACGTGGCGCGCCGTCCCGGCCCGCGGCAAGTCCGGAAAGTGAAGCAGGATGACCGTGGCTACGCGGCGGCGCGGACTTCAAGCGTCGGGATAGACGCTCGTTGCTGATGGTGATGGCGGCGTCAGGAGGAAACTCGCAAGGCCGGCAACCTTGAGTCAAGGGCGCGGCTGCGGGCATGCCGACGGCGAGCAGGACCCTCCCGGATCACTGCCGGGAAGGCCAAGACACCGGCCAATCCATCGTGGGCGGGTGCGGGAGAGGATCGCTCAATACGAGCGACGGACGACGGCGGCTATTGCCCGCCCATAGTTCGCTCGCGCTTGTCCAACCACACACTCGTGTTGACCGCGGAGTTTGAGGCCAGCGCGGTGCAGCACCGAGCCGGCGATTTGCTTGGCCGTACCGATAGCAATCTGAATTCGTCCCTTCCACTGGTCCGAGTACATGGCAATCCTCCAACAAGTTGCGCGCGCTGAGCGGTGGCAAGCGGGCAGCCGGACAGCGAGCGTGTGTGCCTGAGCATGCAACCTAACGTTCAGGGGGATTCGCTTCTGTTCGCTATCGCACACAACTGCAATCGCAAGTGCAACACGCCGCTTGTTGGGAGTTTGAAATGGGCCTGCCGGACACAACAGGCTAGCCATCGGGTGACGCTGCGACTCTGAGGCGGTGCAACAAGGATTCTCAAGGATTTACGGGCACGTCTGTTGTCGGCGGGGGCCGAACGATGACGGTGACTGCTCGCGGCGCTGCAGCGCGCTCGATCAGGATCCAGGACGCTCACGCAGCAACGGGAACGTGATCACGAAGAGCTCGGCCAGCGCATTGGCCGCAAAGCGCGCAGTCTCGGCAGGTTCCAGGCGGATGGCCGAATGAGTGAGGAACGGCGCGCCATCGCAATTGCCCTCGCCTGCGCACACGAAGAACAGGCGCCGCGCACGCGACACATCCGAAACGTAGGTCGATGAGGCATCGATCTTCACAAACTCCAGAGAGAGCCCGCGTTCCGGAAAGCAACCCAGATACCGGCGATGCACGCCGGTCGCGCCGGCCACCGCGCGCCAGGCGAAACCGTCCGGGCGCAGAACCACCGGCCCCTGGTAACACGGTTTCGGGTAGGTCAACGGATGGCCGGTGACGAAGCGCCAGATCGCTTCGTACGCGTCCTCATTCTTCTTGCCCTCGTCACGGTTACGCACGAAGACACCCTGCCGAAACGCTCCTTCGGCGAGCAACCCCTCACGGCCCGCTCTGAGCTGCTGCGGACTCAAATACCCAAGACCGCTTGCGCCGCCCGCCTGCAGCAGCAGCACGACCCTGTCCGGGCCCCCTTCCTGCGGACCGTAGTGCACGCCTTCCGGGAAATAGCCCACCTGGCCGGCAGCGATCTTCACCTCGCGCCCGATCGGCACCGATCCCTCGAGGCAAAAACGCACCTGGTCCCAGGCGTGCCGGTGGCGGGGCGAGTAGTAGTCCGAGCCCTCGTTCGCCAACACGAGAAGGTAGTTGTCCGGACTCCCCTCCTCGCCTTCGAACAAGCACTTGTGTGCCATGCCGCCCTGCCGCTGCGCGGCGAGGTTCTCGCCCCATTCCATCCGGCTCGCATGCACGATATCCAAGGGGCAGTGCCTCGCGTCAAGTCGCGATCGGTGCGCTCGCGGCTGCGTGGGCACCGGCAATACGCCCAAACGTGGCCGCACGCAATACCGACGTGCCTGCCGGATACTGATGGTAGTAAACGCCCGTGACTTCGCCGGCAGCGTAGAGACCGGGAATCACGGTACCCGATGGAGTGAGCACCCGCGCGAGGCTGTCAGTGCGTACGCCGCCGAACGTGAACGTGATTGCGCAGGTGAGCGGGTAACCGATGTAGGGCGGAGACTCGAGCGGGAATGCCCAATTGGACTTCGGCGGCGACAGCCCCGGTGCGGCCTTGCCGTCTCGGACGCGCGGGTCGAACTTGCCCGGGCCGATCGCGGCGTTATAGGCGGCGACGGTCTGCGCCAGCGCCTTTGGTTCGAGGCCCAGCGCGACCGCAAGTTCTCCGAGCGTGTCGCCGGTCACGGGTGGCTGATCCGTCAGGATGATCGCCTGCACGTGCTCGATGGCAAGCGTTGTCTGATCGCCGATGAAAAAGGCTGTCTGCCGCTGGTTGCGCCAGATCTCGAAGGCGAGCTCTTCGAACGTGGAATCAAAACTGTCCTTGCCCTCGTCATAGAACCTGGCGGCCCGGCCGTTCACCACGATGCCGTACGGAAACGCGTACAGTACGGCGTCGGGCTTGCTGGATCGCACGTCGACCGGCTCGCCGTGAAACATATCGAACTGTCCGGCAGTGGCCGCACCAATCTGCATGGCCATGCGGACGCCGTCCCCGGTATTGTTCTTGAGCGTGGGGGCGATGAGCGGCAGATCACAGGCTCGCGGCCCGAGATACTGCGTCAGCATCTCCCGGTTGCCCTCGAACCCGCCGCAGGCAATCACCACAGCAGGGGCCGAGAGCGTCCTCGTCAGGCCGTCGCGGCCTCGTACGGTGACCCCATTTACCCGGCCATCATCTGCAACAGCGAGCCGTACTGCTTCGGTCTCGTAGAGGATCTGAGCACCCGCCGTACGCTCGATCGCTCCGGCCAGGCCGTCGACGATACCGACGCCCCCGCGAGCCGGCATACCGAGACCCCCACCCGTGTTTCGATTCGGAAACGGCTGCTTGAAATAGATGAGCTCGACTGCGTGCTCCTCGAGGAAGAGCAACGTCTGCGTGACTTCCCGCTCCAGCGTGCGGCAGTAGTCGAGATCCGCCATACCGCCGGAGACCTTTTCCATGTAGCCCACGAAGGCCGGATCGAGACGGCGATCTTCCGTGATGCGAAACCAGGAGCTCGTCCACCGCGTCGCCCCGCCACGCCCTTCCCGGTCAGCGCGCTCCACCACAGCGACGCGTGCTTGCCGTCCCTGCGCCGCCGCCAGCGAAACATAGCTGCACGCCGCGGAAAGGCCGGCCGCTCCACACCCCAATACAACGAGATCATAGGCCGAGGTGCCTATCATTCCGGTGCCCTCATCGCCTCAGCCGGCCGGGAAACTGATTCGATTGCCCATATCGATCCAGACGCTCTTCACTTCGGTATATTCGTGCAGGGCCTCGGCTCCCATCTCACGCCCGACGCCGCTTTGCCTCAAGCCGCCGAACGGCATCGAATGTCCCACGACGCGATAGTTGTTCACCCACACGGTGCCCGCGCGCAGGCGCGCGATCATGCGATGCGCCCGCTGGACGTCGCGAGTCCAGACACCGGCTGCGAGCCCGAACGGCGTGTCATTGCCGATCGCGACTGCCTCGTCCTCGCCGTCGAATCGGATCAGCGCGACAACGGGACCGAATATTTCCTCGCGCGCGAGCCGGCACGTGTTGGCCACATCACCGAACACGGTCGGCTCGACAAAGAAACCCCGCCGGTCCAGGCGGGAACCGCCGGTCAGAAGCTTAAGTCCCTCGGTCTTGCCGAGCTCGATGTAGCGCAGGACTTTCTCCAGCTGCGCGCGTGAGGCCAGCGGACCGAGCTGAGAGTCCGCCTCGAGCGGGTCCCCTGCGCGCATTTTGCGAGCACGCTCCACGAGTAATTCAACCACCGGTTCATAGACTGCCCGTTCAATGAGCACACGCGATCCGGCCATACAGGTCTGACCGGTCGCCGCAAACACGCCCGCCATGACACCGTTGACGGCGTTGCTCAAATCGGCGTCGCCAAAAATGATGTTCGGCGACTTGCCGCCGAGCTCGAGAGAAACACGCGCGTGCCGCGCCGCTGCGGCCACGGCGATCTTGGTACCGGTGGCCGTGGAGCCCGTGAAGGCAACTTTGTCCACACCCGGATGGCTCACGAGCGCCATACCTGTCGGGTCGCCGTGACCTGTCACGACATTGATTACGCCCGACGGAAAGCCCGCCTCGAGGGCCAGCTCCGCGAGCAACAGTGTGGAGGTGGGTGTGATCTCTGACGGCTTGATGACTATCGTATTGCCTGCGGCGAGGGCTGGAAAAAGCTTCCAGCCGAGTAGCAGGAGCGGTGAGTTCCAGGGCGTGATCGCCGCCACCACCCCGATCGGTTCCCGAAGGGTGTAGCTCATGAAATTCGGCGTGGTGGGTTGCACGGTCATGCCGTGCACAGTCTCCGCAAGCCCCGCATAGTAGTAGCCGTCTCCAGCGAGGACCTGGATTCCAGGTCCCATCTCGGAAATCAGCTTGCCGTTCTCCCAGATCTGCTGACGTACCAGGCGCTCCGCATTCGCTTCGATCAGTTGGGCGAGGCGGCGAAGCAAGGCCGCACGACGGCCCGGCGGAGTCTGCGGCCAGCCGCTTTTGTCGAAAGCGCGCCGCGCTGCCCGAACGGCGGCATCCACGTCCGCAGGCTCCGCCTCCGGTACGCGCGCCCACTCTTCCTCGGTGAAGGGATCGACGCACGAAAAGAAGTGTTTACCCGCACCGGCAGTCCAGGCACCGTCGATCAACAGCCGGAATTCCCGCGCGCTCGCTGCCTGCGGCCGTCTTTGCGTCTCCCGCCTATTGCCTTGATCGTCCACCATCGCGTTCCGCCTCCTACGACTGGCCGGATTGGTACGAGGACTGACGGGTGCAGCTTACCGCCTCGATCCAGCGGGCGCATGATCGCGCCGCCGCGCACGATCTCGGCGCAGGTCAAGAAGAGGTTCTAAAGCTCGCAGGCCGACCGGCTGGCGCGCCGCAAGCGTGCGATGCGGCAGCGGTTTGCGCATGATGTCAAGGATTCCAGCCGGTTCCAGCCCCGTAGGGAAGCTTCGTCATGTCGGCTTCGATTTCGCGAATCCGGCCGTCCTTGATCTCGAAGGTCTCGGCAATGACGACGGAGAACGGACGCAGGGCGGCGGCGACCATCGGCACCTTCCCGACGCCCGGAACATCGACTTCCGTCACGTGGCCTTCGTGCTGAAATATCGCAAAGGCCATCACGACTCCGCGCGAACGATCGACTACTTCAAAGCGCCTATGGTCGATGCGCGAGATGTAGCTGAAGAATCGGGTGTTGAACGAGGCCCTGCAGTCCGTCGGCATCGACCAGGTCTTGCCATTGGGCAGCTGCAGGGGCGGCAGCGTGGCAGTGCCGGGCGGTCGCTCTCCCGCAGTCTGCGTGCCATTCTCGAAGCGTCGGCACTGATCGCTGAACGGGACGAGGTCGCCGTTACTCTGCTGCAATCCTTCGAAGTACAGGTTCGCCGCCTTGATCAGAGTTTGACGCGACGCGCGCTTGTCCTCGGGAACCAGTTCCCGAAAGCCCGGCAGCGGCTCGGTTGCATCGGTCTTGAGAAAGGTACCCATGTCCCCGGCACGCACCACGATCGTCTCGAGCTGGGAGACTTGGGTGCCACGCAGTTTCAACCGGGCGGCGAGCAAAGCGCCGGTACCGTTCTCTTCGATGGCCGCGTAGACACCGACTTGCCCTGACTCCGGATCGGGAATGATGTGCCGGTAAGCCTTGAAGCGGCTGAGGGTCTGCCAGAGACCCTGGCCAAGGGGAATGGCGATCGTGTTTTCCGTGAAGCGAGCGTCCCGGGTCGTCGGAAGCCGCGACGAGTCGTGCGCGAGAAGCGCCGCGAGATATTTCTCCGCAAGCGCATCGAGACAGGCCTCGTCGCAACCCGGTCGCGCAGCTGCGCGACCGTTCGCAGCAAGGGCAAGTAGCACGAATAGCGCGCCAGCCATGCAAGCCTGCTTTACCTGAAGTCTGCGGTTCACTCGGGTGTGGCTCCTTGCAAGCGGACGACATTGAAACAACTCACGTTACCTGCGTCAACGACGGAAAAGGCCGTGACGGAGGTTGCATCTGGCTTGATACGCCTCCTGCCTGAACGGCTTCAATGCCCGCGAAAAATCGCTGGCGCTCGTGCCCGGCGGAAGCGTCATGGCAGTGCCTCGCTGGATTGTCCGGTCGGCCGCGGCATTGGCCACAACGCGCAGCCGGAATTTTCGGTAAATTGCCCTCTATACTCGTTGCCTCACCGGCGACAAGGTCTCGGACCTCAAGTCAGCGACCTGGCCCGCGGACTATCAGGTCACGCAGCCCGCTCCCAGGAGCGCACCATAGCCGCCGCCACCCGATCGACACTACAATCGCCCGTACACCGAGGCGAGCTAAGGGGCCAGAAATGATGCCGATCGTTTGCAGATCGATTGCGGCAGTATGCGTGATGATACTCGTCAGCGCGTGTTCGCAGCGTGGGCAGGAAGCCCACGACTCGGCTCCGGCAGTTCACAGCGCGACGGATGCCACGCAGAACTCACCGTTCATCGTCACCGCCACCGTCAAGGAACTCATGGATTCCACGGTCGATCCGTCCGCGGACGCCCTCTGGGACTCCGTGGCGATTATCTATTCACTGACCGGTGTGGACGACAGGCACCCACGCACCGACGAAGAATGGAAAGCCGTCAGACGCAACGCGATTACGCTTGTCGAATCAACGAATCTGCTGGTCATGGACGGCCGCCACGCAGCACCCAAGGGGACCCAACCCGGTGTCGGGGAGCTGGCTCCGGAACAGATCGATGAGCGGATCGCCGCCAGCCGCCCGGCGTTCGTTCAATTCGCGCACGGTTTGCGCGCTGCCGCGATGAAGGCCCTGGACGCCATCGACAAAAAGGACCCCGCCGCATTGCTGGAGTCGGGCGGTGACATCGACCAGGCATGCGAGACCTGCCATGTGACCTACTGGTATCCCAATCAGGGGATCCCGACAGGCTGAAAGTCGAGAGACCCATGAGCCGTTTTCCCGGCAGCGTCAATTTCCGCGGGTTCATGTGACCGTCGCGCCGCGGTACGTTGCACGTTCGGCACGGAGCCGTAGGGATTTCGATTCATTGGTTCAAAACGGACGCAAGTCCGGCACCAGGGGCAAGTGAGGGGACGACGATGTCGAACCGCGATACAAACGCAGATGACGCGGCGCCCGTATTGATCGCAGGCGGGGGCCTGGTTGGTTTGTGCGCGGCCGCGTTCCTCGCCCAGCGTGGAGTGCGCTCCGTGGCCATCGAGCGACTGACAGCCAGCTCCCCGCTGCCGCGCGCGGCATTCTTTCACATGCGCACGCTTGAGTTGTTCCGTTCCCTCGGTATCGAGGACGAGGTCCGCGAGCAGTCTGCCAAGGACTTCGTTCCCGAAGGGGCCATCGTGGCCATGGACCGGGTGTCCGGCCGCAAGCTGGCGGACATCATGGCCAGCCTGAATGAGGGCGTCGAAGCTCTGAGCCCGTGCCGCCGCCTGTACCTGAATCAGCCCAGTCTCGAACCCATCCTGCGCGCGCGTGCGCTGTCGGCCGGGGCGAGCCTGATCCAGGGGACCGAGATCATAGGTGTTCAGCAGGACGAGCGCGGGGTCAGCGTTACGACGCAAGATCTCGCGGACGGCAAGCAACGGGAAATGAGAGGTCAGTACCTGATCGCGGCGGATGGCGGTCACTCGAAAGTGCGCGATCTGCTTGGCATTCCGTACGAGGGGCGTGGGGCATTCTCCAACTCACTCACGATCTACTTCACCGCGGACCTGTCGCCGTGGATCGGCCACAACGCCTGGAGCATCATTTACGTGAACAATCCCGTCCTGGGCGGATTCTTCCGTATGAATCGCACGGCGCAGGCCGGATTCCTAGCGGTCAACATCGTCGGCGATCCCAAGCTCGATCCGCAGGCCGCCTCGAACGCTGCCGCGGACGTGAGCGAAGGGCGCTTGATCGAGCTCGTCCGTGCCGGAGTGGGAGTGCCTGATCTGAAGGTCAGGATCGACGGCTTCACCCGCTGGCGTGCGACGGCGAATGTGGCGCAGAGATTTCAGGAACGACGCATCTTCATCGTTGGCGATGCCGCGCATCTGATGCCTCCAAACGGCGGGTTCGGCGGCAACACCGGAATTCACGATGCGCATAACCTTGCGTGGAAGATCGCGCTGGTGCTGCAGGGCCACGCCGCACCCCGTCTACTCGAGTCTTACGCCAGCGAGCGCAAGCCGGTCGCCGAATTCACCGTGGAGCAAGCGTTCTCCCGTTACGTGACGCGCACCGCCCCCTGGCTGCAGCCGAGTCAGAAACCCGACCCGGTGGTTCACGACTTTGAGATCGAGCTCGGCTATCTGTACGGCTCGCAGGCCGGCACCCACGCGGATCCGAAAAAATCCTGTGGGATGCCCGGCTCGCGTGCGCCGCACCTGTGGCTGACCCGATCGGGTCAACGGGTGTCGACGCTCGACCTGACGGGTCATTTTCTCCTGCTGGCCGGCCGCGACGGCGAACCATGGATCCAGGCATCGGCGACGGTCGCCGGCTCAGGCGGACCGCCGCTCGATGCGTATTGCATCGGGAAGGATCTCGGAGATCCGGACGCGCGCTTTGCCGAAGCCTACGGCATCTCGAGCCTGGGGGCTTCGCTGGTGCGCCCCGACGGTTTCATCGGCTGGCGAAGCCACGGCGGCAGCCCGGCTTACGCCGACACACTGCGGGCGGCCCTCGCCCGAAGTCTCCGAAATTGACGCCTCACGGGTCCCGTCACCGGCGCGGCCTGATTCAGATCGGTGTCCAGCGCTTGCCGGTGACGGGGTGCGCATAGTGGTACGGCACCACCGGTGTTTCCGGCCACGACTTCAGTCCGTTCGGCAGCATCTCGTCGGGACCGGACGGATTGTCCGGGAAAGTCTTCGTCCTGAGCTCCGATCCCGCGTTCCAGTGCCGCCAGCCATCCTCGAAGCGCCCCTGAAAGACGACGTGGTAATCGAGCCGCTGAATTTTCCAGACGCCATGGTCGCGCCGGTATGTGTTCTCGTAGATCCCGCCTTCCCACCACTGCTGCGGCAGTCCGGGAGGCGGGTCCTTGCGAGATTCGTGAGAGCCGGCCTGCATCAGGCAGCGAAAGCGCCCGTAGGCAACGCTCCGATCGGGGGCCACGTCCACGATGTCCTGCAGTTGGGGATGGTCGAGCAGAAAGCCCATCGCCGGACCCTCCCGCCCGCCTGTGAAGTTCTTCCGGAACGTCTCCAGGTAAAGGCGGCGCACGCCGGCCTTGCCTTTGAAGACGCCGTTGCCGAACACTACTTCACCATCCTCGGCGAACAGATCCACGACCTGCTCGTACAAACATTTGTCCATGTAGTATCCGTACGCATGCTGCAGCTTGCGGATCGCCTGCAGGTCCTCGACGAGACCTAAACGATTCGACATCGCAGTGAGCTGCTGCTCGAGGGCTTCGATACGGCTTGCATCTCTGGCGCCGGCCGCGCGCGCGCCACGGGGGATGGCGACGCCAACGGTGGCCGCGACGAGCAGGCCCAGCCTGCCGAGCACCGAACGTCGGGCGACCGGCGGAGGTGATTCATCGCGTGTTGGAACAGCGGAAGGCTCGTTGGTTTTCAAGTGACCCCCTCTTTGAATTTCAAGACGGATACTCACAGCGGCGCCGGACACAGCCGGTGCCCGCGCTAGGCGACCGCCACCACCTTGCGCTGCGCAGCCGACACTCGTGCAGCCTCGATGATTTCCAATCCCACAATCGCATCCGCTGCCGCCACGGGTGCTGGCTTCCCGTGAACCAGGGAACCGACGACACTCGCATAGAATTGCTGATAGGCACCCGCCTCACTGCGCACCGACTGTCTGCCCGAGCCATCGTTGAGAATCCCCCCTTCCTGCGATGGCTCCTCCCCCCACCCCTTGCAGTCGGGGCGCAGTCCCGCGCGCAGCGCGCTCTCCTGCGGATCGGCATGCATCTTGACGAATGAGGCGCGATCGCCCAGTACCCGCAAACGCGGACCGCCCTCGGCGGCCAGGTAGCTGGTCCACAGATGCGAGCGCACTCCACTTTGGTGTCGCAGGGCGAGAAATACATCGTCGTCGGTCTCGATCCCCGGTCGCCGAGTGTCGAGCTCGGCATAGACATCGCTCACCGGACCGAAGAGAACCAAAGCCTGATCGATCAAATGAGTTCCCAGGTCGTAGAGCAGGCCTCCGGCTTCCGCCGGTGCGCCCAGCTCTCGCCAGCCACCTTTCGCGCTCGGACGCCAACGCTCCAGACGAGACTCGAATCGCAGGACGGCCCCGAGAGACTGCGCTGCAAGAAGGCGCCGAAGCGTCAGAAAGTCGTTGTCCCAGCGTCGATTGTGATAGACGCTGATCCAGACGCCTCGCTCGCGTGCCGCTTCGACAACGCGGCGCGCTTCAGCGGCCGTCGGAGCCATAGGTTTGTCGATTACCACCGGGATAGCGGCCCGGATGGCCGCCAGCGCCAACGGCACGTGCGTACGATTAGGAGTCGAGATGACCACCAGATCGTGGCCGGCTGCATTCTCGAAGAGCCGTTCGGCCCGATCGACCACTCGGGTGAGGGAGTAATCGCGCAGCACTTGGGCACGACGCTCGGGGTTCGCCGTCACCACCGTTGCCAGTCTCATGCCGGGCGTGGCCGCAATGAGCGGTGCGTGGAAACACGCACCGCCCAGCCCGAAGCCGATCAGTCCGACACGCAGATCATCCGTACCGCCCGACAGGCTCATCGGCGCAAGCCATCCACAGCCCCAAGGTAAGGCGAAGCTTAGCGCGGACGGGGGAGCGGGAGGAGTCCGCTGTCTGCGCCCCCGGAAGAGCACATTTCGTGCGGCTCAGGCGCGCTTTCCGCGGTCCGGACGGCCCCAACCGCCTGGGCATGCAGTTCCCACGCAGCTCGGATGATTTCACTGTCGTGAGGCGTCTCATCCTATATATGGCGACTTCTCGAACCGGCACCACTCGGGATGCGCCCGTCGGTTCAACCAGCGATGCCTCAAAGTCCGCAAATGTGAGCGACACGCGCGCGCGTGCGCTCGGACTGCTGGCGTGGATGGCGCTTGCGCTCATGTGGTTTGCCACGGCGCAGGTGCGTCCCCTCCTCGATCCTGATGAGGGACGCTACGCCGAAATCCCGCGGGAGATCGTGGCGACGGGTGACTGGATCACTCCGCGACTGAACGACTTGAAGTATTTCGAGAAGCCGCCCTTGCAGTACTGGGCGACGGCGGAAGCGTATCGCGCCTTCGGAATCAGTGAATGGAGCTCCCGGCTGTGGTCACTGGGGCTCGCCTTCGCCTGTCTGCCCCTGGTCTACGGCTGGACCCGGCGCCTCTACGGCGAGCACGCCGGGCGCGCCGCACTCTTGGCGCTCGCCGTCAGCCCGTATTTTGCAATCGTCGGCCATATCAACCTGCTTGATGCGGGATTCACGTTCTGGCTCACGGGCGCCGTTTTCGCTTTCACCCTCGCGCAGCGCTCATCGCCCGGCTCGATGACGGAGCGTCGCTGGATGCTGACCGCGTGGCTGGCCGCCGCACTCGCCGTACTGAGCAAAGGAATCGTCGTAGGAGTGCTTGCGGGTGCCTCGTTGGTCGCCTATTCCCTGCTCGAGCGTGACACGAGGGTCTGGCGGCGGCTGCACTGGCTATCGGGAATCCCCGTGTTCCTGTGCGTCGCGGCTCCGTGGTTCGTGCTCGTGTCACTGCGCAATCCGGACTTCGCTCGGTTCTTCTTCGTGCATGAGCATTTCGCGCGCTATCTGACTACCGTGCACCAGCGATTCGAGCCGTGGTGGTACTTCATACCGATCATCCTTTCAGCGACTTTTCCCTGGATCGTATCGTTCATGCGGGTGTATCGACAGGCCTGGGGCGAGCAGGAGCCGGACGTTCCTTTCAAGCCCCTCAAGTTCGTTCTGATTTTCGCCGCAATCACGTTTCTCTTCTTTTCCGCCTCCGGCTCCAAGCTCGCAGCCTACGTCCTGCCCGTCATCCCGGCTCTTGCGGCAGTCCTCGGGGCACTGGCCGTACGGGACCCAGCCCTGGCCTCGCGGGCAGCTCGCACCGGGGCTGTGGCCATGATCACCGTGGCGCTCGCGCTTCTGATGTATTCCTGGCACCGGAATGGGATCGTCCCGATCGACGTGATCCTGTGGTGCCTCGCCGCCATGCTGGTGTCGGTCGTCGGCATGCTCGGAGTGCGCTCCGCGGGGCCGCCGCTCGGCCCGCAGGCCGTTCTTGCGGTCGCAGCGTCAGCCATTCTGGGGTGGCAGTTTCTATTGACCGCCTATTCGATGACTCCGCCGACTCGCTCCGCCCGAGACCTCGCCGCCGCCGTGGAGCCATACGTACGTCACGGGACGCCGTTGTACAGCGTCGGACAATTTCGCCACACCCTATTACCCTACCTCAGGCGAACCTTGACCGTCGTCGGCTACACCGGCGAACTCCAATTCGGCCTGAACGCGGAGCCTGGACGAAGCGCGGCGACAGCCGCGGAATTCATAGCGCGCTGGACATCTGGCGCCAGCGCGGTGGCTTTCTTCGAGCCCTCGGAATGGCCGCGGTATCAGGAGCGCCATTTTCCCGGTCACGTCATCGCGGCCGACAGCGAAACGATCGTGGTCAGTCGACGATAGCTTTAACAGCCCGTGCGTCAGGCAAGCCTGTAGCCGGAGCCGTGCACCGTGTGCAGCAACTTGCGCTCGCCGTTGGAGTCGACGGCACTGCGGATGATGGAAATGTGGCCGCGCAGCGCCGCCTCACTTTCGGGTGGTTCGTTTCCCCACACGGTGCGCTCGATCTGTTCCCGCGTCACCACTCCCGGAGAGACTCTCATGAGCTGCTCCAGTATGCGCATTCCCGTGCGGGCAAGATTCAGGACACGGTCGCCGCGACGGACGATCAACGTTCGCAGATCGAACATCAAATCGGCCACCTTGAGCACCTCCCCCGGGCCGGTCGAGCGGCGCACAATGGCCTTCAGTCGCGCGAGCAGTTCCGGTAGGGAAAAGGGCTTCGTCACATAGTCGTCGGCTCCCGCCTCGAAGCCGCGAAGCTTGTCTTCCTCGGAGTCACGGGCGGTGAGCATCAACAGCGGTACATCCCGGCGGGCGCGCTCCCGGAGCCGTTTGCATACTGTAATTCCATCCAGACCGCGAAGGCCCAGATCCAGGATGACCGCATCGTAGCTGTCGCTGACGGCCAGGTGCAGCCCCTCCACGCCATCCCGTGCGTAGCTCACGAGATTTCCGCGTGACTCCAGAAATTCGCCGATGTTTGCGGAGGGATCCACACTGTCTTCGATCAGCAGCACGTGCATGGGTTCGACCTGTCCGTCGCCTACGTAATAAAAGCGTTAGACGGTCTCCGGCAGGAAATTCAAGCGGCCGGGAGCGCTCGCCGGGATGCTCTCCCCAAGACAAATGCTGCGGCGCTCAACGCGCAGCTCAGCAGCTTATGTACGCTAGCGAACGGTTCGCTGCGGCGTTGTTTCGCTCGCGGAAAGCAACAGAGGGCGTGTCTGTTTCGAACCGCCGATGTCGCAACACATCCTGTTCCGCTGACTAGGGAGAGCGTCCCACCCGCTCCAGCAAATCCTCGCGCGGCGGGATCCACGGGACGCTCGTGGGGCACCGATCGGAAGGCGCGCTCCCGATGACTATCTCGGCGATTCCGAGCTGCGGCTCGCGATCGAACCGAAGGTCACCCATGACCCAGCGACGCCCGATCTGCGTTGCGAACGGCGCTCGCGCGAACTGCATGAGCGCGGCGGCATCGCAGTGGTTGGCCACCAGCGTCGCCAACAGGGTGCGCGACATCGCGAATTCCCCGAGCCAACGCATCGCCATCGAATCCGGAGCCGGCACGCGCCTCATGGGCGCTGTCGGGCGTTGATCGCCTCCGGTCACTCGGCAGTCCGCCGCGGCGATGAGCATCGGAGCATCCGAAAGCACGCCGTGCCGCACCGTGTACAGGTCTGCCTGCGTTTCAAGGAGCAGCACGTCCCAGCAGAGAGGGTTCGTCGGCATCGGGGTGAGCACATGGTCGATCAGCACATCCTCGGGGAAACTTGCGGCGGCAATCGCCTCGATGCGATGCGCCGCTGTGCGCCCCGCGAAGATGAACGCGGCCGCCACAAAGACAGTGATTCCGGCGCTCGTGCGTGCCGCCACGCGCGCCGATCCACGCTTACCCACCATGAGCAGTCCGATCGTCAATAACGCGAATCCGATGTACCAGGCCGGCTGGGAGAGATGCGAGACCGTCCCGACGGCAAGTGCCGCAAGCAGTGCTGACCCTACGAACCAGCGCGCGAGCGCGGATTGAGCTACGAAAAACAGCGGGGCAGCAGCCATCCAGAACAACGGCTCGATGATGAATACGGAGTCGCCGTACAGCCACCGGTTGCGAGCGGGCCAGAACGGGTGCACGCCGTAACTGTTCAGTGCATCCATCATGAGGTGAAGCAGAGTTCCAAACACGGCCATGGCGGCCAAGCCGCACCGGTCTTGCCCGGTCGGAGCAAGACGCTTCCACCGCATCCACCACTCGGCCCCCGCGTACACTAGAAGCGCAAGCACCAAGCAGCCCAACACGGTGTGAGTGTACCCGCGATGCTGCAGCAGGTAGGCCAGCTTGTTGCGGGGGAAGGCCCGGTAACTGTAGACCAGATCGAGATCGGGAAGATTGCCGCCTATCACCGCAAGCGCGACAAACAGTTTGCGCCGGACGTCGTCCGCTAACCCTGGCCGCTTCGCCTGTGTGGATCGCGCAATGGATTCGCCGGCAATCAGGCCAATCAACGTGTGAGTGAGATTGTCCAATGTGACCGTCTCGCGTCAGCTTAATTCGCAACGCCTGCCGCGCGCGCTACCACGGTTGCGCTCGCTGCCGCCATCGCGTCGTAGTGGTCGTTGAAGCGCCGCGGCTCGGCGGCATCGTACGACTTCAGATTATCGGCCCAGCGGTAGCCCACCGGTTGATACCACAATTCGACCGCAACCGGGCACGGGCAGGCAGCTGAGCCGAGATTGATGGAATAGCGCACCCGGTCGCCCTGATCGGTAAAGGCGGGATCGTCGCGCGCGTCGCCATGCACCGCGATCTCGGGCGCCGCGGTGGCTTTGTCGAAGCCATGGGGTAGCAGCCGGTTGTCTTTTAGATAGCCCACCGACGAGAGCAAACCCGTGGTCACAGCCCCGCGTGAATCCATCAGGATCGCCTCGTAGATCTGGACCTGGTCGGGCCGGGTGATCTGCCGATAGTGCGGCTCGTAGCGCTTCGCATCGGCGTCATTCTCATTTCCTTGAATGGAGCCGTCGGCGTTCATCACGCCCGACTCGAACAGTGTTCCGCCTTCCCGATCGCGGACGATGAGATGCAGCCACGCGCGCCGCGAGGGATAGGCTGTCGGCAGCTTGTGTCCGCCGAGATTCTCGACCGCCACGTCCACATCCAACGTCTGGCGCCGCAGTCGCGGCGATGACAAGGAGATCCTCGCGGCCTGCGACTGCAGATACGCAACGGTGCGATCCGCCGCGGCCGCGAGCTCCTGCGGCTGTGCTGACAGATCCAACTCGTCGTGGTAGCGATCGAACATGCGCTGCAGGAAGAAATTGGCCGCGACGAAATCATGGCGCGCAACGCCGGGTCGCTGTACGCCGAGCACGCGCGTGATCGGCACCTCTTCCTGGATTGCGGGCATGTGACAGGACTGGCAGGTGCGCTGCGTTCTGTACTCGCTATGCAGCCATTCCTGGTAAGGCACTTGCTCGGGCAGCGCGCCGATCTCCCGCCCGTCGGCCCCCAACGCTTGGGTGATCAGCGTGTGGCAGGTCGCGCACAGTTCCGAATCGCGGATGTGATCGCCACGCGCAGGTTGAAACCCCCCGGTGGAGGTGTGCATGACGCGCGCCAGTCCGGGAAGGATCTCGAACGGCCCGAACTCGGAACTCAGGCCCGAGGCGTTGGGACCCTGCACGACGAACCCGCCGTTGAAGCTCTTCGGGGTGCCCAGATTGTCCTTCGAGATCTGATGGCAGACCGAGCAGGAGACGCCGTCTGCGGCCTCCTTGTCTGTGCTGCGGGCCGGCCCCGGTGGTAGGTGCTCGAACACCTGCCCCGGACGGCCTTCGAGGTTCGCATGGTAGCGTGCGATCGGCATATGGCATACGGAGCACTCATCTTCGATTGCCGACTGCGAGCTCGCGTGATCGAGAGTCTCGCGGCGTACACTCGCCTGCCAATAAGGGTCGCGTGAGGAGTTGGCCATCAGGCTGGTGCGCCAGGCAACACCGATCGAGACATCCGTACCGCTTGGAGCGATCAGCCCGTTGTGACATGCGAGGCAACGGTCCGACGTCTGGAATCGAGGGCTCGATCCCAGAGGCCCGGCGGCAGCGCCGTCAAGCGCGAGGACGTTGACGCCCAACAGTGCAAGGGCCGCCGTCGCCAAATCGATGCTGTTGACCGCCCTCATCGCCAGCCCTCCAACAGGCCACCGTCGAACCAGTCCCACAGAACGTAGCCGATCAATTGCCCGGGTCTGCCGGCCGTATCGTTCACCGGAAAACGGTACCCGATCGCGGCCCGGATGTGCTGACGACGATTGAGCGTCACCTGAAATTCCGGCAGGACGTCCCAATCCGTGATTGCGCCGGAGGTCAGATCCCGGGCGGCAACGACTTCAATCATGGGACTCCAGAGGCGGCCGGATTCTCCCGCGTCACTGAAGCTCTCGCCCACTGCGCTACGCAAGTAGACGGAACGGGGAACATTCCGTGTCCGCACCGGCAGCTCGGCCCCGGCCTGAATCTGCAAGAAGATCCAGGCGGGTAACAAGCGGTCATAGGCGGCGAACACGCCCAGAGTCGTCTCGCCGGTTCCAAGACCCTTGTCCTTGTCACCCGTAGGGGCAATCACTTCACCCTGAAGGCTGAGGATCGAGCCCGTGCCATCGTAGCGAGGCTGCTCGTCGGACCGGTTCAGGCCGGAGTACAGGACGTGCTTGATGCCGACCGCGACGTCGCCGAGGCCGCCCGACTGACCGCCGCCGAGCTGCTGCAGCCAGCCGAATGGCACTGCGACCTCGAGCTGATCGCGCTGGCCTAGAATCCGCTCATACACCAGCTCGTTGCTGACAGTTGTCCCGCCCCGCGTGTTGACCGCGGTGGTCAATACCGTTTCACTTTCCGGAAATGCCTTTTCGGTCAGCAAGGCTCGGGGGACGTTCAATTCGCCCAACGGCCAGCCTGCTTCGGAGCACAGGCTGCGCAGGTAGGCAAGCAGGCGCGTGATCTCGTCCGGAGTGAGGACGCCGCTGAAGGAAGGCATGATCTGGGAAAACCCACGGGCGGGGCCGCCGTCGCGAATCACCGCCGCCCAGTCCCGGGTATATTCAGGCGTTGTCTCGTCGCACCGATTGAAATGAGGAAATGTGTCTGGACGGACAAACCCCGCCGTCGTTTCCGGCGCGCCTTCGCCATTCGCGCCGTGACATCCGGCACAGGCGGCTTGAAAGATCTCATGACCGGAATGCAGGCCGAGTTGCTCCGCAAGGCTTGCCGCGCGTGCCGATGGAATCGAAGCCAGGGCCAGGACGATGAGGGCGGCCACGCCGCAGCAGGACCCCGCCGCTCTGCGGCGCTCGATGCAATCGCCGGAAAGAGAATGCTTCTCTTTTACATGTGGTGAGCGATCCAGAGAGGTGCCATTGGACGGCAAGAGCACCGAATACGGCAGCGAGGCTCGTGCGTCGAAAGGCCTCAACGTCACTCAACCGAGCATTGGGGACTCCCCGCAGTCTACACGTACGGAGCCAGAACGACTCACTTGGCGTGTGAGGCCTCGGTCTCCAACTTGCGGGCTACCAAGGCTCCGGTTTCGTCGAAGACTCCCGTCACCTTCACAGCGACGTCGAGTCCGAGCGGCACCCGAAGTTTGACGTGGGTTTGCGCATTCACCGCCACCGGTTGACCGTTCACCTCGAAATAGGAGCTGGACGCGAGGTCGGTGATCAATCCCTCGATCCGCCCGTCAGTGCCCGGTTCCACTTGTAACGCGTTCGCGACATTGACGGCATTCGCCCTCAACGTGCCGCCCGCGTCCGGTTCGGTGCCCTCGACTGTCACCGACGCTCCGTTGGCAAGCGTGCCGCCGACCTCCGCGCTGGCAAAGTCGATCAAGAGAGAATTAATGCGAAACGTCTTCTGCGCCAGCTCAAGATCCTCCACACTCCCGGCCACGCGCGCAGTGGGGCTGTGGCTCCTGGCGTCGATGCGCGCAGCCAGCAATTCTCCGGCGGAAGTTCGGAAGCCGCTCACTTCCACGACCTCACCAGTATGCAGTCCCTCCAGTGCGGCAGGCTGGATGCTGGGATCGAACAGAGCGTCTGAATTCACGTGTACGGTCTGGCCGAGCACGAAAAACGCGCGGCCCGGAATGTCGATCCCGGCAACCGCTCCCTGCACGTTGCCACTGAAAGTGACTTGGTCTGCAGTGAATGGCCCGTGCCCGGAGATTGTGCCCACCACCTGCACGATATCCCCTGCGCGCAGCTGTGACTGATGCCCAGGATGTCCGTCGAGTTCGAACTGGGCCCGGGACGTGGAGTACTCGACGCCGTCGACGACGATCCCGGCACCGATGCCGGTGACGACACCGATCGCCGCGAATGCTCTGATTCCGGAACCCTGAATGCCCGCGGTTGTCCTGACGGTGCCCAATACCGTCAGGCTCGCCACGAGGACGCAAAGCGTCACGTGCAGAACGCGTTTGAGCTGCAGTGTTACACGGATGTTCATGTTCGAGCTGCCCTCATGTTGCGCTCAGTCTTGTATGTGATACAGCCCGACGCCCAGGCGTACGGTTTCGACCCTACCCTTCGAGCTGCCCGGCTTGCGTTCCTGTGTGGTGAGCCATTGGTCGATACGCTCCAGAAAAGCCTGACCTTCCCGTTCCAGGAGGTTCGCGAACTCAGGAATAGCGGCCTTCGGCAGGTGATCGTTGACGGCGGCGCGTTCGAACCGTTTCTTCGTCTTGGGGGTCCGCGTCAGGTTGTGGACGTAAGTCGCCGCAACGTCCGCAATGACGGTGCCCCACAGTCGGATGAGCTGCTCATCCATCGCGTGGGGGATATAGTTGCGTTGCATGGCCTGAAGTCGGCCGTCCGCGCGAATGCGCACGGCGCCCGCACTCACCAGCTCCTTCAAAAGCGTCGAAGGCCGGACATCGCACCCACCGGATCGCTCGAGGAGCGCCCCGAAAGTGCAGCCCTTCCCCGCCATCCGCAGAATCGCGGGACGGCCCCTGCGGTCCCGAAAATCCGGATCGAGATGCCAGGCGGACAGAACCAGCGAGGCCTTGGTCACATATCCTGCCAAGGGTGTGGGAGCCTCGCTGAGGATCTGCCGCTGCTTGCGTACGTCTCTGCGCACCAGGCCCGTGAGCACGGCTGTACGCGAAACATTCGTGGGGCGCCCACGCTTGCCGAAATTCTCCGTCGCCACCTCGACGTAGGTCATTTTGGACAGCTCTGCGAACTCTTTCCACGTGATGCCGCAGCTCAGCAGAACGTGGATGAGCGGCTTGAGCCATTGATGCGTCGACTGCAGAATCTGATCCGTCGAGGCAAGCGCCATAGGTGAGCCAGCGTAGTGGAAATCAGCGGACGCGAGATCTGATGGGACCCTGGGCTGATGCTTGGCCGGACTGGCGAGGAAGTTGCGCCCGTGGTTAGGGGGCACATCGGGCAATCAGGCCGCAGCAGATCTGCTCCGGATCCCACGGCAACGAGTAGCAGGAGATTGCCTCGATCGCGAAGCCGGCATGTTGGAGCTCGCGCTCCAGGGTGACCTCATCCAGCAGATGACAAGAAACCCTCCGCGCATGAGCCAACTGGAGTTGCGCCAGATCCTCGATGTATCCCGGCCAGCGGGCGCCGCCTGACACGCGCCGTGAATATTCGGGTTGAAAGCGCCGCCAGAAACCTCCGAGCGGGGTCAAGACGCTGACGAATAGTTTGCCGTGCGGATACAGCCAGCGAAAGAACTTCGCCAGCGAGGACTGGATGGCATCGCCATCCAGACGATGCAGCACGCGAGCCACATGCACGCCCGCAAACCCGGCCGCCTTGAATTCGAGCTCCGGCAACTTCGCTGTCCGCACGGACAGGCGCGCGTACTGCTGCACGGGCACGCGCGCCAGCAGCTGCTGGATCAGCACGGGATCCGGATCGACCGCGACGACGCGTCCGCCTCGAGCCAGAGCGGCTGCGGCTGCCACACCGGCTCCGCATCCCACATCCAGACATGTTCGGTCCGCCTGCCCCGCCCACATGGCGAATTTCAACGAAAGGTCATCCAGCACCGGGCTCATCGCCGTCACGGCCGACAGGCGCAGAGGATCCGCGAGGGAATCCACCGCACGCCGCACGGGAACCGGGAAAGGGATGACCATCGCGGCTCCGACGTCCTCTTACCAGATCGACCGCATGTGGGCCGGTTAGCCTCACACGCAGCAGGTTTCGTGCCGGCTCCGTCGCCCGTCCGCCCTCGCGACGGTAACGCTGGCAGGAACATGCGGTGCCGGAAGGCATTAGTCAGGAGCGGACGAAACGCCATGGCTTGAGGCGAATCGGCCAAGACTTCAAATAACGGTGGTGGATGCCCACGTCAGTCTGTCGAGCAACTCCCAGGTCCTATGCAACGGACATCTCGACTTTCCTCATCCTCGGGTCATTGTGTCTGATGCGCGCCGGCGGCCGCTGTGCGGAGATTCCGACGGGCAATAACCGGAACGCGGACCGGGCCCCGACGGCTCTTGCCGCCCCTGAACCCAAGCCGCTATTGGAATGGGGAACGGGCGCTGCGCGCAGCTTTCGGGTACCGGCCTATGAGATCCCGGCTTTCCAGTTTCTATTGAACCGCTTCGATCATTACGCTGAAGACGCCGCGACCTATCCGTCGCCGATCTCGAACCTGCACGCCAACCTGCACCGGGACTGGGTCGTGGACCACGACAAATTCTCGACGAACCAGTTCCTGCATCCTTATCAGGGCTCGATCTATCAGGGGCTGGCCCGCTCGGCGGGCCTGGGTTTCTGGGAAGCATCCGCCTACACTTTTGCGGGTAGCCTGCTTTGGGAGGAGGCCGGGGAGAACACCGCGCCCTCGATCAATGATCAGATCGCCACCGGCATCGGCGGAAACTTTCTGGGCGAGGCGCTCTTTCGTATGGCGAGTCTTCTGCTGGAGAGCGATTCCAACGGCAGGCCCGGATTCTGGCGCGCAGTGGGCGCGGCAGCGATCTCCCCCGGGACCGGTTTCAACCGACTTGCCTACGGCAGGCGATTTGCGCCGGTTTTCCGCAGCCATGACCCCGCCGTGTTCAGCCGCGCCGATTTCAGTGCAATTCTCAGTTCATACTACACGTCCAACGTCAGAGCGAATTCAGATCCGAGTGCTCCGCCGGTCCCGCAGAGAGTACAGCGCGGCACGGGTGGCGCTGCGTTTACGATCGGCTACGGGCTGCCCGGCAAGACCGATTATTCCTATGACAGACCGTTCGATTATTTCAACTTCGAAGTCGCCACCGACACGGTGAACGCAGTAGAATCGATTCTCTCCCGCGGCCTTCTGTTCGGCACCGATTATGAGATCGGCAGCCGCTATCGAGGCATCTGGGGTGTGTACGGGATCTACGACTACGTGGCCCCGAACATCTTTCGCGTGTCGAACACGGCCGGCGCCGTCGGCACCACCGCACAATGGCGGCTGTCAGGAAACGTCGCGCTGCAGGGTTCGGCACTCGCCGGTGTCGGGTACGCGGGCGGCGGTGTGATTCATGGGGCGGGCGTCTCCCGACCCGGACCCGCCGGCGAAGGTCAACGCAACTATCACTATGGGATCGCGCCGGAGTCCGTGCTTTCGATACGTCTGATTCTGGGCGATCGGGCTGCTGTGGATGCCGCGGCACGCGGCTACTACATAAGCCGGCTCGGTGCTACCGAGAGCACAGGGAGCGAAACACTCGATCGGTTCGACATTGCGCTCACCGTGCGCGTTCACAACCTGCACGGCATTACGCTGCGCTATGCGCAGTCGAGCCGGGACGGGCGCTATGCGAACCAGCCGGACTCCCATCAGACTGTCCGAACGGCAACGATCGGCTACACCTTGCTCGGGCACACGCGCTTCGGTGTCGTTCACGAGGATTCGCAGGATTGGGAGTGAACGGGCGTCTTCGGCCCTGCCAAGCGGCGCCCGGCACGCGCTTCCACGACTCGCATCCGAGCGCAGGGTCTGAAGACCGGCCGAATGTCATGGCGGCTGATTCTGAGCGGCGCAACCGTCTCACGTCCGTGTATGGTGGCGCGCCCTTTGCCTCGATAACATGGCGACACCGGAATCCGAGGAGTGGAAGTGGGTTTGCAACGAAGGAATTCGGACCTGTGCGCTTGCGCATTATTGCTTGCATGCATCGGTCGCGTCGCCGGCGCGCAGGACGGCAGCGGTACCGCGAGAAACGTGGACGACCAGGACCGTCCACAAAGCGTATTCGTCGCGGATGCGAAAGCGTACGTCACAGCGCCGCTGCACTGGGACCAAAAGGACTGGCTCTACTTCGGAGGCACGCTTGCCGCGATCGCGGCGGCCCACCGCTACGACGACCAGGTACGCACGCATTTCACCACCGGGCAATATGCTGGCAATCTGACGAGGCCCAGCTCCAGTGACGCCAAGGATGCGATTCCAGCCGTCGCCGCGGTGGCAGCCACGTGGTTCTACGCTTCGCTGATCCGGGATAGCAACGGCCGCCGGGAGGCGGGCGATATGGTCGAGTCAGCCGTGCTCAGTTCTGCGGCGAGCTTCGTATTCAAACTGGGCGCAAGCCGCCCACGACCGGACGAGACCGCTGACTCCAATCGATGGAGTTCCGGCGGCAGTTCATTCCCGTCCGTGCACTCTGCCGCGGCCTTCGCCATAGGCACGGTGTTGGCCGAATCCGGCAACGACGATGTGCGGTGGATCCGCCGCGTGTTGGGATACGGCCTCGGCGCGGCGACCTCGTACGAGCGCCTGAAGCATAATGTCCATTGGCTCTCCGACACGGTAGCGGGAGCCGGCTTGGGAATTGCTACCGCTCATTTCGTGATGAACCGCCATGGCCACCCCGGCTACCTCAGCGGCTTCTCGGTGATGCCGATCGATGGGGGCGTCATGCTCACCTACTCCACTACGCTGTCACAGTAGTGGGCATTTGCGCCATGCGGCTGCATTGCGTCGGCGGACCTCTGCGCCTCGACGAAATTCCGTTGCCCGTTCCCCAGGAGCACCAGGTGCTTCTGAAGGTGTTGGCGTGCGGTGTGTGTCGCACCGACCTGCACGTCGTTGACGGCGAACTGCCGAATATCCGGTTTCCGATTATCCCGGGACACGAGATCGTCGGCCGAATCGTGCAGCGCGGTGCCGCGGTAACTCATTTTCAGGTAGGCGAACGGGTGGGTGTCCCTTGGCTCGGCGCAACCTGCGGCACGTGTCGGTACTGTCGCGAAGGGAAGGAAAACCTCTGCGAGAATGCACGGTTCACGGGATACACGATCGATGGCGGATATGCGCAATACGCACTGGCAGATGCGCGCTACTGCCTCTTCCTTCCCGCACGGCATTCGGACGCGGAGATTGCACCCCTGCTGTGCGCGGGACTCATCGGATATCGCGCATACCGTGCGGCCGGAACCGGTACGTCCCTCGGGCTCTACGGCTTCGGTGCTGCGGCGCACCTGCTTGCGCAGGTTGCAGTCGCTGAAGGACGCAAGGTTTTCGCGTTCACCCGCGAAGGCGATCGCGAGGCGCAGACGTTCGCGCGGGGCCTCGGCGCCACTTGGGCCGGAGCGTCGAACGAAGCCGGGCCGGAACCGCTCGATGCCGCCATCATCTTTGCTGCGGCCGGAGAGCTCGTGCCCGCCGCCCTTGCAGCGACGCGCCCGGGCGGCCGCGTGGTCTGCGCTGGAATTCACATGAGCGACATCCCGAGCTTCCCCTATCACCTGCTCTGGGGCGAGCGATCGCTCCAGTCCGTCGCCAACCTGACGCGCGCCGACGGCGAGGAATTCATGCACCTGGCCGCGCGAATCAATCTGCGATCGAAAGTGGAGATCTTCGATCTGAGTCAAGCCAACGAGGCGTTGCTGCAATTGCGCCAAGGCCGGCTGACGGGCGCTGCGGTCCTCAAACCTGCGGACGCAGACCTCGCTTTACCTGGAGACCGGACCGCGTAATTCCCGTCAAGGCTTCCAGAAAGTGATGATCATCCCGCCCGCGATCACCAGCGCGCCCCCGATGAGAATCGGTGTCGTGGGAATGGACCGGAAGAAGATGTAGCTGATCAGCTGCCACACGACAAACAGTGTCGCAATATACAAGCCGACGACCTGGCCGAATTCCACCGGCGCGAGGTTCAGAAACAAGCCGTATCCAAACAGCAGACTTGCGCCTCCGAGGAACAGCCCGATTCGGATCGCTCCCAGGTGATCATAGAGCGCCATCCGGACGATGGCATCCCCGCTGACCTCAAACGCAGTTGCCATCAACAGGAAGACCACAGGATAAAGGTTGTGCAGTAGTTTGGTCATTTTTCGGTGGCGCAAATACGCCGTGCGCGGTGGATTCCGTTGCGGCTCCAAGCGTAACAGAAAACGCTCCACTCCTCGCAGAGGCGATCCCTGGTTGCAATCCCAAAGTTCGGACGTTGCCAACCGCGCTCCCTGCGATGAGTGATCATCCCGGGAATCACTGGCGCGTGGCGCGCGTCGGATTCCAAGCAAACGATTTTTGCTCCCTTATCATTGGCACGCCGTCACGGCTGATGCACGCTGATGAGCCATGATGGGTTGCATGACCCCGCGATTTCATTCGCTTCAATTCACCCCTTTGCGCTACCATCGTCGCGCCGTGCGGACAGGCATTCAGCGCCACTAAATTGAGGGGAGACAGATGATCAAAGCAGCGAAGCTCGCCTGCATCGCCGTCGCACTTGCGGTCTGCAGCATTAACTCATCGGCGGCGGATCCGGTGGCAGAGGTGGCGGCAGTCCACGCCGTCGATCAAGTCTGGGTCAAGGCCTACAACTCCGGGGACGTTGATACTCTGGCCAGTCTCTATGCCGAACATGCGGTGCTGCTGCCGCCCGGCGCGTCAAGCGCGAACGGGCGAGCTGCGATTCGTGCCTTCTTTGAGAAGGATATGGCTGCCTCGGCGCAGTACGGCGTCAAATTCAGTCTCGGCGCCAAACCCGACGGTGGTGTCTCCGGCGACATGGGTTGGGCGTCCGGGACCTATGCGGTGAAGGACAAGTCGGGGCATGTCGTCGACACCGGAAAGTATCTTTCCGTCTCCACAAAGAAAGACGGGAAGTGGTTGTACGTTCGCGACACGTGGAATTCCGACAGACCACCAGCCTCGGTAGAAGGCGCAGCGCCTCCGAAAAAGTAGTGCCTGGGCATTTGCCCTGCAGCGGCGCTGCGGCTATCCGCCTGCGGTTTTCGCATATCGAATAGAATGCGCCGATGCGTAAGCGCGGCGAGCCGACATTGCGTCGGGAAGTAATGGGGGGTCTCGCCAAAGGCCTCACGGTGATCCGCGCGTTCACCCGCGATAAGGCGGCCTTGACGCTCAGCGAGATTGCACGGGCGGCCTCACTGCCTGCGGCCACCGCGCGCCGCTGCCTCCTGACATTGGAGGAGCTGGGATACGTCACGCGCACCGGGCGCGATTTCGTACTCAGGCCCAAGGTGCTCGAGCTCGGCGCCGCGTATCTGGAATCGATGAATATCGAGCGGCTCACGAAGACGCACCTGGAGGAACTCGCCCGAGTCACTGGTGATTCGGCGGCACTGTGCGTGTTGGATGCAACCGAGATCGTGTATGTCGCCCGCGCATCCGTGCGCACCTTGTTACGCCTGGAAGCGCACGTCGGCAGCAGATTCCCGGCCCACGCAACGTCCACCGGGAGGGTGTTGCTCGCCGGCTTGAGTGCGGCGCGCCTCACCCGCTACTTCAATACTGCGAAGCTGGAAGCGTTGACGGATCAAACGGTCGTCGATCCGATCCGCTTGCGTCGGCTTATCGAAGACTGCCGCCGCGCGGGATACTCGGCTGTCGAGGATGAACTGGCGTACGGAGTCGTCGCACTCGGCGTACCGGTGCGCGATCAAAGCGACCGGGTCGTTGCCGCCCTCAACACTTCGAGCCACTCACGCAGGATCTCCAAGACGAAACTCATCCGTGAGCGTCTCGCAATGTTGCAAGGCGTCAGCCGCGAGATATCGGTCGACCTCGCCGCGGTGCCGGGGTTGTCGCTCAGCGCGGAGTTCTGACCTCCGGTCAGTCGCCCCAGACCTCTCGCGCCACCTCGACGACGAGCGCGAGCTTGCGCCATTGATCGGCCTCTGAGAGGTCATTGCCGTGATGCGTGCTGGCGAACCCGCATTGCGGGGAGAGACACAGGTTATCCAACGGCGTGTAGCGGGCAGCCAGATCGATGCGCCGCCTGATCGCCGCCTTGGCCTCGATCTCTCCGACCTTCGTGGTGACGACCCCGAGGACCACTTTCTTGTTTCGCGGCAGCAGGCGCAGCGGCTCGAAGCTGCCTGACAGCTCGGAGTCGAATTCCATGAAAAAACCGTCGACCTCGCATGAAAACAAAGCCTCGGCGATTTCGTCGTAGCTGCCCCGGGTGGCGGAGGAGCTCTTGAAGTTGCCGTGACAGGTGTGAATCGTGACGGCAAGGCCGGCGGGGCGATCGGCGAGTGCCGCGTTGATCGTCTGGGCGTAGCGCCGTGGCAGCGTGGACGGGTCGTCGCCATTTCTGCGGCAGCTGGCGCGAAAATTCTCATCTCCCAGGTACGCGAAGGCGACATCGTCCAGCTGCAGGTACGTGCATCCTGCCGCGGCGAATGCCGCAATGGCCTTGCGATAGACCGCCGCCGCGTCCTGCCAGAAACTTTCAAGATCGGGGTAGAACTCCTTCGAAATGCCTTGCCGTCCGCCCCGCAGATGCAGCATGGAGGGCGATGGAATGGTGAACTTGGCGGTCTGCCGCGTGGTTTCCCGCAGGAACCTGAAGTCATCGACCATCACTGGCTCGACGTACTCGAGTTTGCCGACGACCTGCGCGATCGGCGGTTGTTCCTCCGTCCCGCCGAACTTCGGACCGGCATGCTCCGTCAGGGCGACCCCCTTCAACCGCGCCATGAAATCGAGGTGCCAATAGGCGCGGCGAAATTCTCCGTCGGTTACTCCTCGCAATCCGATGGATTCCTGGCGCGCGACCGCCGCTACGATCGCCTCATTCTCCCGCTGACGCAGCGCGTCCGCGCCGATCGCGCCTCGCTTGAATTCGATCCGGGCTTCGGCCAGAGCCGCGGGACGCAGCAGGCTGCCGACTTGATCGGCTCGAAAGGGAGGGCGCATGTTCGAAAGTCCTCTCTTCAGAATGCAGTGGCGTGAGACGCGCAGCCCTTTCATCGGCGCCGTTGCCGTGAACGCGAGCGACAGACGGCCGTCGGTTCTTTCACGCAGCCTCGCCTCGTTGGCGTCTGCCGGGAATATAGCGATGAATACGAACGCTGACCACGATTACGTCATCATAGGGCGGACCCTCCTCGCCAATCGCCGCTCTTCCGATCCGGCCCAGCGTGTCATGGGTGTTATCGGGAGTGCTCTGTTCGGGCGGCCGCTATTCGTCCCCGGCCTCATTCTCATCCTCATCGTCGCGCTCGAACTCCCGCGCGCTTCGATGTTCTCATCGGCTCACGAGTGGGCGCTTCGCTCTCTGCGCCGCGTGTGCATCGTCCCTCTCGCCGTATCATCTTCGGTGCCGTTGTCGGACGCCCGGACGGGCACACCCTTGAGCTTTGCGGTGGCGTGATCGGCACACGGACGGCGCGGCGGCGTGAGATGATCTTCAAGCTCGAAAGCTGAATCATCGGCGAGGCAGACAGTCATGAACCGAATCCTGGTCGCCTTGATGGCCATTCCCGTTGTGTATGCCGGCATAGCTATGGATCGACGTCGGCGATTGCGGCAGGCAGCGCCTGCCCGCCCTGAGATCAACCGGTGGGAAGCAGAAGGAGGCGCCGTACCTGTGTCAGAAGATCGCACCGCGGCGCAAACCGTGAACTCCACCTCGCGCCGCTGAATCAGGTCCCCCGTCCAATGATGAGTGCGCTTGCGTCCCCCGCGGATCCACGTGGGACGGCCCGCAAGCCCTCTCTCCCTAAGTCCTACAGCTTTTGCTCCGCGGGATCGGCATAGTTGTCCAAACGCGCAGCGGCGAGACGCCTCCCCACCAGGGCATCTCCGCCTACCCCACACAAAGGCTACGGACCATGAAACAGACAGACGGACAAGCGCAAAGGGCAACGGAAGTTGAGCTGCGTGCCCTTCTGTCCAGTACCGAGGATCTGTTGCGAGCCGTGGGTGATACGGGCGGGGAGGTCATCGATGACTTGCGAGCACAGCTCAACGCGACCATTCAGCGAATACGCGCGCAGCTCGGCGACTCGCTCAAATCCGCCGCCGGTGTGGGGAAACGCACGCGCGACTTTGTCAGTGAGAATCCCTGGACGGCCCTTGGCATCGGTGCGGCGGTTGGAATCGGGATCGGACTGCTGGTGGTCGCCGGTCGGCATGACTGGCGATCTCGGGGCTGGAGCCGGGGCTGGAACAGCTTCTTGCGCTGACAGCGGAACGTCGACGACGACGAAGTCCCCGAACTGGCGGGTCAGATTCTGGGCCCGGATCATCCTGAACATCCGTCACCGGGAAACTGAAAGTCGTTGCGCCCTGCTCAGGTGGCAGGTGTCCCGGCAGTTCTGAAGGCAAACGCGAACACCACCGCACCGAGCAGGAGTACAAACGACACGAGGTGGTTCCACGCGACCTTCTCCTTGAGAAAGAGTACGGCGAAGCCGATGAACACGCACAGCGTGATCGCCTCCTGCATCACCTTGAGCTGAAAACCGCTGAAGTGCACGAAGCCCAGCCGGTTCGCTGGGACGGCGAGGCAATACTCGAAGAAGGCAATGAGCCACGAGACGACGACCGCCTTCCACAGCGGCCAGGTGTGTCCGTACTTCAGGTGCCCGTACCAGGCGAAGGTCATAAAGACGTTCGACAACACCAGAAGCAGCGCTGTGGTCATGAGGAAGCGTTCCCGCGCGCAAAACAGATCGTCCGCGAACGAGGCGCTTGACGGACTCGCCGCTAGTCTAGTGGTGGGAGCACATCGCCAGCAACAGAATGACGGGTATCGGGACCCCCAACATCCACAACAGAATTCCTCTGCCCATGGCCCTCTCCTCGCCGCGCGGACCGGTGCGGCGCTCGGCGATATGATGATTTCCGAACCGCCAGCGCTCGAACGCCCTCGCGGACGAACGCATCGCGGGCTGGATTGTTCCGCAGGCCGGCCCCGGCCCGCGATACACCCTGGCGCGGGGTGCGCGGGCCGAATTCAGCACAGTACATGCGATGACGTTTGTGACGACGGTCTCACTACAGGGGCAGTTCCGGGCACTGCACCGAAAGCAAGCGCTCGATTCGATACAACTGCTTGAGAGCGAGGCGGACTGTGCGGCTCCGAGCCGAGCATCTGCGGCCTTGGTCGCAGAATTTGACAATACGTTGATTCAGCATGAAAGACGGCCCGCCTGCGGGGCCCCGTCGTCAGGCATTGGGACAATCACCGTATGTGGGGTTTTGGCAGCGCCCGGAGCGCGAAGCGGCGAATGGCGCGGGCGGCCGTGGCGGGCATTTTGACTGTCGCGCTCGTTGCAGAGGTTTCTGCTCAGCAATTCAGCTTTCGCCAATACACGCAGGCGGACGGCCTGACGAACCTCAGCGCGACCTATCTCCAGCACGATCCCGACGGCAGCTTCTGGGTCGGCACCGACGGTGGCCTGTTTCGTTTCGACGGCACGAGCTTTGTCGCCTACAACCGCTCCCAGGGTCTGCCGGATGAGTTTCTTCGCGGCATGGAAGAAGACTCGAGTGGCCGGCTGTGGGTGTTGCTGGATCGCGGCCTGTTCGTGGGCGACGTCAGCGGTTTCAAGCCTGTGCGGACCGTCGCGGGGCCGGTTCTCCCCGACCGCCCATTGACAATCGCGTTCACACCGAATGCGACCGCGCTCCTGATCAAGGACGGACACGTCATCCAGATCAAACCGGAAAACCATGAGCCGCACGCACAGTGGGTCATCGCGCCCTACTTCTCAGCCTCACAGCTGAGTGCCACGCCCGAGCTGGAGAAGGTCTCCAGGCTCCTGCGAGCGGCGGACGGGACACTCTGGCTCGCGTGCGCCAAGGCCGTCTGCAGTTTCGCAGGCGGCAACCTCAAGGTGTGGGGCCCCGCCGACGGCCTGCTCAGCTCGACATACAACTCGTTCCTCATCGATCGCGACCGCCGCCTGTGGGCCCGCAGCTCCGCCCATCTACTCGTCAAGGAACCCGGCGCGCCGTCGTTTACGCTCCAGGATCCTCCCCAAGCTCAATTGAGTGCGCGCACGACGGAGCCGATGCTCGCCCTCGACCCGCAGGGGCGCTTGCTGGTTCGCACCGCCGCGGGCCTGGCGCGGTGGGATGGACACGGATGGGAGGAATTCTCAGCCGGCAACGGACTGCCGGACACGGTCATCGGCACCACTCACGTGGATGCCGAGGGCAGCGTGTGGCTGAACCCGATCGGTTACGGCCTGTGGCGCTGGGAGGGGTACGACAACGTCGAATCGTGGACCGCGAAACAGGGTCTGCGTTCGGAAAAAATCTGGAACGTCGTGCGCGACCCGGGCGGCCGGCTCCTGATCGGCACCGACCGCGGCTGCCAGGTGCTCGATGAGCGGAGCCGGCGTGCCGTGGCCTGCCCATTCACGGGAATGCCCGATGTCCAGGTGACGGCTCTGGCGGTCGACCGCTGGGGCGGCAGCTGGTGGGGGTTCGATAACTTCGAGTTGTGGCACGCTTCGGCGGGACAATCACAGGCGCACAAGGTCCCCATGCCGGTGTCCGACCTGGGAATCTCCGTGCTGTGGTTCGACCGCGGCGGCACCGGATGGATCGCCTGCTACGAGAAAGGTCTCTACAGACTCGATCCACAAAACAGTGCGATCCAGAAGGCGGATCTGCCGCTCCGGGATGCGCGGGTCTGGGATGTCACACAGGACAGCTCGGGTGCAATCTGGGCGGCCGCCTCGGGCGGACTGTTTCGATGGGCGGACGGGCGTTGGACTTTTCTGCCTCTGAACACGGCAGACGGGCTGCCGGCAGGCTTCGGTTCCGTCACGGCCACACCGGATGGCGCGGTGTGGGCGTCGAGTTTCGGCAAAGGACTGCTGCGGCTGCAAGGCACGCAGCCCGCTCAGCGCGCGTGGATCCTTCCCGAAGTCATCGCGACCGCCTCGGTGTACTCGGTTCGATCCGACCGCCGCGGTTGGCTCTGGGCCAACACCGATCAAGGAGCCGCCGTATTCGACGGCCATGAATGGCGGCGTGTGGACATCAATGACGGCCTGATCTGGAATGACACGCAACAGTATGCCTTCTACTCCGACGACGACGCTTCGGTCTGGATCGGAACCGTCACCGGCCTGACGCACATTCTCAAACCAGAGCGCTTGCTGCAGGGTCTGAGCACGTTGGATCTACGGATCGCGAGCGCGCGCGTCGGTTTCAATCCGCTGCGCCCGGAGCTCTCCACGAAGGTCCCCTGGAAGTCGGACAACGCGTTCGACGTGCGCTTCAGCTCGCACAGCTTCACCCGCTCTCCACAAACGGAGTTTCGTTATCGCCTGCTCGGCCTCTCCTCGGAATGGTTCGGATCGCGCGACGCGGCATTGCACCTGCCTGCGCTCGCCGCCGGGCACTACACCCTGGAGGCCATGGCCGTCGACGTGCCGCACGCGCGCCAATCGCCCCTGGTGACATTGGACTTCGAACTCCTTCCGCCGTGGTGGAGCACGACGCTGTTTCGCGTGTGCGCCGTGCTCGTGAGCGCGGCCATCCTGGTGTTCCTTTGGAGGTGGCAACTCGGAAGACTTCACGCGCGCCGTCGCGCGACCGAGCGGGAGCACCGAGAGCGCCAGGCGCTCCTCGAGCGCGCCACGCGTGATGCCCTGACCGGGCTGTGGAACCGCGTTACGATCTTCGAAGTTCTGGCACGCGAGATCGAGCAGTCACAGCGGAGCAGATCCGCGTTGGCCGTCGCGCTGGTCGATGTCGATCACTTCAAACTGATCAACGATTCGTGCGGACATCCCGGGGGTGATGAAGTCTTGCGCGAGCTGGCGCGGCGCCTCTCGGCGGCACTGCGACAGAGCGACTGGCTCGGCCGATACGGTGGGGAGGAATTGCTCATCGTGCTTCCCGGACTGACTCGGGAAGAGGGCCGCCTGCTGTTAGAGCGTATCCGCCTGGGGATCGCCGAAGTCCCATTCACGACGCAGAATGCCGCTATCACGGTCACCGTGAGCGTAGGCATCGCCTGGTGGGAATCGCTGGCCGATACCGCACAGAGCATCATCAGCAGCGCGGACACCGCACTGTACGAGGCCAAGGCGGCCGGACGAAACTGCGTCGTGTTTGCGCCGGAACCCGATCCGCGCGCCGCTGAATCGACCCGCTCGCGCCGTTACCTGCCTGAGCTCATCGACAGGCTGAAGCGGACGCAGAACAGGCCATGAGCCGGCGCCCCGATTCGCGGTGAGCCTCAGTCCGGTTCGTGGCGAGGCTGCATGGAAGCGATGATGGCCGGGTTCACCTCGGTCGGCATCGCGGCCATCAGCGCATCAAATCGCTCGATCGCCGCCGCTCGCCACTCCCCGTGCGTGATGACATACAGCGCGTTTCGGCGCATGGCATCGAGGACCATCTCTCCCCCTCGGTCGGGCTCCATCCACAGGGGCGAGACCTGCCGCTGCCCCAGTTCCTGCTCCGCCGCGTAGAAACCGCTGTTGCCCTTGAATCGCTCGGGCCGGTTCCTACCCAGCTCGTGGATGTTGGATTTGACCGGGCCCGGACAGAGCACCGTGACGCCGATATTCTCCTGGATCAGCTCGGTCCGGATCGCTTCGGAGAGGGCGATGACAGCCGCCTTGGTGGCCGCGTAGATGGCCAGGAATGGCGGCATCACGACCAGCGCCGCGAGGGAGGCCGTATTTACGATATAGCCGCCCTCCCCGTGCGCCCGGATGCGCGGCAGGAACGTTTGCAGACCGTTGATGACTCCACCCAGGTTGACACCCACACCGAAATCCCAGTCGTCGTACTTCGCGGCGGCCAGGGGGCCCTGGATACCGACGCCCGCGTTGTTCACGGCGACATGGATCTTGCCGAAGATGCGTTCGGTCTCGTCGGCCGCGGCGGCCATCGCCGCACGATCCGTGACATCGAGGCGGATGCCGTGCACACGGTCCCTCTGGCCCCGCCCCTTGAAGTGCTCAAGCGCGCGCTCCAGATGATCTTGTCGAAAGTCGGCGAGCACCGCCTGCATTCCGGCATTCACGAATGACTTGGCTACACCGAAGCCTATGCCGCTTGCGCCGCCGGTAACGATAGCGGTCTTGCCGGTTACTTTGTCCATTGCTTCACCCCTCAGTACCCAAGCTCCTCACCTCCGACGCGTCCTATCTGCTCCTCACCGTCTTTTTCCTCCGTGTACGCCCCACAGCCGCCGTGGAGGGAGCAAGACTCTTGAGCTCGACCCATACGGGCGCGTGGTCGCTCGCGTGCGGTTGGCCGCGTACGTCCCGATCGACGTTCGCATCGATCAGCCGCAACTTCAGTTCCTCGCTGAGTAGCAGATGATCGATGCGCAGACCCCCATTGCGCTCCCAATGGTTGCGGAAGTAGTCCCAGAACGTATAAATACGCTCTCGGGGATGCTGCGCGCGCAACGCATCGGTCCAGCCTTGGGCCAGCAGACGTTCGAACGCGGCGCGGCTCGCAGGCTGCAGCAGCGCGTCCTTCTTCCAGGACTTCGTGTCGTAGATGTCGAAGTCCGTCGGAACCACATTGTAATCCCCGGCGAGTACCACCGGATGGCCGGATTCGAACAGTGGCTTCGCATGTTGAATCAAGCGTTCGAACCAGGCGAGCTTGTAATCGAACTTTGGTCCCGGCTGCGGGTTCCCATTCGGAAGATACAGACATCCGATGATGACCCCAGCAACAGCCGCCTCGATGTAACGGCTATGCGAGTCGCCGGAGTTGCCGGGAAGTGCGCGCCGGATTTCAGTCGGATCCACGCCTCGCGCGAGAATCGCCACACCGTTCCAGGAGCGCTGCCCGTGCCACACGGCTCCATATCCCGCCTCGCGAATGGCCGCGATCGGAAAATCGGTGTCGGCAGCCTTCAGCTCCTGCAGACAGGCGACGTCGGGTGAGGTTCGGACGAGCCAATCGAGCAGCGCGGGCAGGCGCCGCGTGATGCCATTGACGTTGAAAGTCGCGATTCTCATCGCTCGAGAATCAAAGCGGGCGCCAGCAAGACCGGAAGGAGGCTCACGGCTTCGACGGCGGATGCATCGGCACCACATTGACTGTCTGCGCGACGATCTTCCCGTGGCGGATCACGAAGGTGTCGGACCCGCGCACTTCTTCAGGCTTCCCCGCGTTCTGCACCCACACGATATATCCGATCTGGTCCGTGAAGTACTTCTGCGTGATAGTGAGCCTGGGACGCGAAGCGGCGGGGCCTCCGAGGATCCGCTCGAACACCTTGCGAATCGCCGCGCGACCCTGGGTCTTCCCGCCCGCTGTCATGACAACCGCGGTGTCGGCATAGTCGGCAAGAATCCCGTCCACATCGCCCGCCTCGGACGCGGACATATGGTGAGCCACGATCTGCTCCGGCGTTCCCGGGGCTACGTCGCTCACTGCCATGATAGGAACCGCGCCGATGATCCCGATCAGGATGGTGCTGAGAGCGTGTTGCATGAGGCTCCTCTGCCGGTCAATTTGAAGCGCCAGTGTCCTGCGGTGGACTCGCCTGCCGCGCGCGGCAACACGGCTTCAGTCCGCGTCGTTGCAAAATCGCCGCGTAAACCAAGACAATCACATTACAAGCACGACTCTTCGGTGTGCAACTCGTGGGTTGTGCTGGCACCACGCCAATCCCGGCGGCCCCGCGAGTCAGGGGCGTACGCTCATCTCCACGAATAGGGCATCGTTGGCATGGTCCGTGCAAAACAGATGGAGGTGAGCCCCCCATCGCGTCGGCGCCACATTGGACATAATGGCTCAAGTCATCGGCGCATGGGCAATCCTTTCTCGAAGCGGGAGAGAAGCGATGAACCTGGTCGATAGCACGATTCGATACGCCATTCCGGCCTTAGGGATAGCCACTCGCTGGTTGAAGGAAGAGCTGGTAGCGCGCGGCATCAGTATTCCCCTCCCAGAGGCCTGTCTGAGAGATCTGGTCAACGATGCGGACTTGACGGCGAGACTCGAGGCGTCACGCCCGGACCCGGCCAGTCCGTATACGGCCTGCCTGCGGCAGCAGATCGCCGCCAGGGCGGAGTTCCTGCGGCACTGGACGCAATCGGACGACAGAATCGATATCAGCGACCCTCACAACGAGCGCCTTGTAATAGTTGCACGCAAATTTGCACTGCCGCGGCCTTGGAGGTTGTCCGAGCCGGTGGCCTACGAGTCCCCGCGCCGGCAGCCGACCTATTTCAACTGGGCCGCCGCGGGCTGAAGGCCGCCGCGAGCTGAAGACCGCCGCGAGCTGAAGGCCGCCGCGAGCTGAAGGCCGCCGCGAGCTGAAGGCCACCGCGAGCTGAAGACCGCCGCGAGCTGAAGGCCACCGCGAGCTCAAGGCCACCGCTTCGGAAGGTGCGACCCTCAGGGTGCGAGACCCATGGCATTGCGGATGAACGCGTAGATATCGGCCATCTCGTCGATTTGCTTTGCCGTGGGTTTACCCGACCCATGGCCGGCCCGCGTCTCGATGCGGATCAGAATCGGGTTGCCACGCGGATCGGCGTGTTGCAAGGCGGCCGTGAACTTGAAGCTGTGCGCGGGGAAAACTCGATCGTCATGGTCGCCCGTCGTCACCAGTATGGGCGGGTAACTCACGTCGGCCTTCACATTCTGCACGGGTGAGTAGCGCTGCAGCGCCGCGAATTCGTCCGGATTGTCGACCGACCCGTAATCCGACTCCCATCCCTTGCCAACCGTGAAATTGCGGAAGCGAAGCATGTCCATGACGCCGACCTGGGGCACGGCGGCGGCGAACAGTTCCGGGTGCTGCTCGACTGTGGCGCCGACCAGGAGACCGCCGTTGGATCCGCCGCGGATCGCGAGCCTACGCGGACTCGTCCACTTTTGCGCAATCAGGTACTCGGCCGCGGCCGCGAAGTCATCGAACACGTTCTGCTTGTGCGTCTTCATCCCTGCCTCATGCCAGGCCCGTCCGTACTCACCGCCGCCACGAATGTTGGCAAGAACGAAGACCCCACCCATTTCCAGCCACCCGGCGACGGCTGGCGAGAAAGTGGGCTCTTCGGACACGTTGAAGCCGCCGTAGCCATACAGGATCGTTGGATTCGCACCATCCCGCTGCGTGCCCTCGCGCGCAACGATGAACAACGGAACCCGAGTGCCGTCCTTGCTCGCGTAGAATTCCTGGGTGGTCGAGTATTGCGCGGGAGTGAAGCCAGCGAGCTTCGGCTGCTGCCACAGGGTGCTCGTACCGCTTCGCAGGTCCAGGCGATACACACTGGGCGGCGTGGTGAAGCTGCTGAAGGTGTAGTAGGTCTCCTGATCCTCGAAGCGTCCCTGAAAGCCGCCGGCCGTGCCGAGTCCCGCAAGATCCACCCGTCCCACGAGCTTGCCGTCCGGAGAAAGGCGCCGGACGGCGCTGTGTGCATCCTTCAGGTATTGCGCAACGAGCTGCCCCCCAACGAGGCTGATGGAGTCCAGGGTATCCGCGCTCTCGGGCACGATCGTGCGCCAGTGCTCGGGCGAAGGGTTCGTCAGGTCGAGCGCGATGACTCGATAGCGCGGAGCGCCATCATCGGTCTGCACGTAAAACGTCGAGCCGATGTTGCCTACCACGTTGTAAACGGCGGACGGCTTCGGTATCACCGGAACGATCGGCGCGCCCGGTGTCCTGAGATCCTGTACCAACACCGTATTCTGAACCTCGTCACCGTGATTGGCCTGGATGACGAGGTAGCGGCCATCGTCAGTCACCAACCCGCCGACGAACCAGTCGGGGTCGTCGGTCCGGGTGTAGACGAGCGAATCCTGCGACTGTGATGTCCCGAGCTTGTGGAAGTACAGTTTCTCGAACTGGTTTGAAGCCTTGAGGGCTTCACTTGCCTTGGGCGGCTCGTAAGCGGTGTAGTAGAACCCGCTGTCATCCTTGCGCCACGAGCCGCCGCCGGCTTTGGACCAACGAATCTCGTCGGCCAGATCCTTCCCCGTCGCAACCTCGCGTATGCGCCAGGTTTGCCAGTCGGAGCCCGCATCGGAGAGTGCGTAGGCAAAGAAGCGGCCGTCGTCGCTTATCGCCCGCTCGCGCAGCGCGACGGTGCCGTCCTTGGAGAGGCCGTTGGGGTCCAGGAGCGCGTGCGCAGGCCTTCCCGGATCCGACGTCACCATGACGACCGACTGGTTCTGCAGGCCGTCATTGTGGGTGTAGAACCAGAATGAGCCGTGTTTCTCCGGGGCACTCCAGCGTTCGAAATTCCAGATCCTCTGCAAGCGCTGCGCGATCGCCGCGCGACCGGGGATGGCGGCGAGATACCCGCTGCTCAGCCGGCTTTCCGCCTCGACCCATGCGCGCGTCTGCCGGGAATCGATATCCTCCATCCACCGATAGGGATCCGGCACCCTGACGCCGTGATACTCATCGACGTGATCGCCGCGCGCCGCGGCCGGGTAGACGAGCGGCGGTGCGGCCGCCCCACACGCCAGGTGCGCTGCCAGAAGGCCGAGCAGTGCAGCGTGAACTCTCAGACGACTCATCGGGGATCTCCATTCCGGGAACCGGCGAAAACGCGCTTCAAGACTCCGCATGATAATAAGAAGCGCCGCCGCGCGCGCGAGCCGGCCGTCACGGCCTTGACTACGTTCAAGGCAGCTCGTTGCGCGAACCCCGATCCGATAGGGTACGCCGCCAATATTGCTTCGGACTGCGGCCGCCCTGGAGAGATTTCCCGCATGACAGAAAAGACACCCGACGCCCCCGTTGCCTCGCTGCTGCCTCACGGCGCCGAACAACTCAGTCAGGCCGTCGTCGACGCCTACAACGCTGAGCTGCGCACGACGGAGGGTTTCGTGGGCGACCGAGCAAGCAAGCGCGCCTTCCAGTCGATATTGGACGACTGGCGCGAGCGCATGCGCAAGGCCGGCGAAGATCCGCTGGGTGAGGCTCCCAGCGAGGACATCAGCAAGAAGCGGCTGGACAAGCTGCTGACCGAAGGGGATGCCGAGGCGGCGGGCGTGATCCACGGAGCCATCGAGGACTTCTCACAGGAATTCGCCGCTGTCATTCGGCGCTTCCTGCGCCTCAAGGAGTGGAAGAACACCGAGCGCATCGTCGTCGGGGGTGGTTTGCGTCAAAGCCGGATAGGCGAGCTCGCCATCGGCCGCACGGCTGTCATCCTGAAAGCCGGCGGCTCCGAAGTGGAGTTGCGGCCGATCCGTCACCCTTCCGACCACGCAGGACTGATCGGCAGTGCGCACCTGGTGCCGTCGTGGATCCTGGCAGGCCACGACAGCATCCTGGCGGTGGACATCGGGGGAAGCAACATTCGCGCCGGAATCGTCGAATTACGGATGAAGAAGAAGCCGGATCTTTCGGATGCCGACGTGGCTCGCTTCGAGCTCTGGCGTCATCGCGACGACGAGCCCAAACGTGAGGATGCGGTCGCACGCCTGGTTGAGATCCTCGGCAGCCTCATCAAGCGGGCGGGCAAGGATGGGCTGACGCTGGCACCGTTCGTCGGGATCGGCTGCCCCGGTGTGATCCGTCCGGACGGCTCCATCGAGCGCGGGGGCCAGAATCTGCCCGGCAACTGGGAGAGCCGGAGTTTCAACCTGCCGCAGCGCTTGAGGGAGGCGATCCCGAAGATCGGTGACCACGACACCGTGGTGGTCATGCACAACGATGCGGTCGTTCAGGGTCTGAGCGAGCTGCCCTTCGTGCAGGACATCGAGCATTGGGGTGTGCTAACCATCGGCACTGGGCTCGGCAATGCTCACTTCACCAATCGCCGGCAGGGCAAGGATCTTAGGAAGCCGAAGCCGGACTAGCCGTGCGCTTCCGCTTTCGCGTAAGACAAATCTTACATCCGTCGGCGGCCGCCGGGAGTCGGCTTTGGCTCGGATGCGAGTGCATTCTGCGGCGCGTGAAATATGAAGGATGGGCAATGGCTGAGAGTCGCTCAAAGACACCCTCGGGAACGCAGTCCGACCAACGCTACTGCAAGTCAAACCTACCTCGGTCAACGCGTGCAGTGGCGTCCGACTCGACGGGCGTCCCGGCTGACCCGCAGAGGAACGCCCGATCGGCTCGCATCCTGTCCATCGTGCCGCACAGGATGACCGCAGAGGAGCGTCACTTCCGCATTTCCGAGCTCGCCTACCTCAAGGCCGCCGCGCGCGGGTTTGCTCCCGAAGGAGCCCTGGCAGATTGGCTCGAGGCGGAGCAGGAAGTGGATGCGATCGCGGGCATCTCGCGTGGCGGATAGTCCGCAAGGATGATCCGAACGCGGCACGCGGCATGCTGCGCGGGACAGCGATGCCGACAGCGCTCAACAAAACCCTGAAGCGCGAGCTGAGAATCAAGGGACGTGTCTTCGTCGTCGCCATGTCTCCGGAGACCTTGAAGATCACCCTGAAGGGGAAGCGCAAAGGCCAGGAGCTCCGCTGGGAAGATCTGATCAGCGGGGACGCGGCGCTGGCGGTCGCGTTGAATGCCTCGGTCGGGAAATTCGCACCTGAGAGTGCTGCGGCGAAGTCGATCGGAAGGACTCCTGGGAAGGCGCCGTCAGGTCAACGTGGGGGCGCGAGGTAGCCTCGCGCTGGCGTTCGCGGTCCGCACAGGACCTGAGGCATCCTACGGGCGCCCACAGGCGCCAGGGACTTGGAGCGATTTATGCTGACATCCCGGAGAACCGTTGCGGAGCGCATCCTGCAGTGAAATCCGGGCTATCGTTTGGTGAGGTGTCATTCATCCAGCAGAAACTGCGGGCCCGGCAGATCGAATTGCAGCGCGACAGGCCCCATGCCGCCGACGGGGAGCCCGCCTCCTCGGATCCAGCCGCAAGCAGCGCGGGCCAGGAACGGGACAGACACGAAATGCGCGACATCGATGATGCTCTGGAGCGCATCAGCGCAGGCACCTACGGAATCTGTCTGCGCTGCGGCAAGCCAATCGATCGCGCGCGCCTGGATCTGTTCCCGACCGCAAGATATGACATGACCTGCATGGAGACCGAAGAGGAACACGGCGCTCTCACCGCATGTCCTTCCTCTCCATGAGACGACACCTTCAGGGTGCGAGCACCTGATCGGCGGCCGGTGTTACCCGCCAGACGGTGTTACCAACATCGTCGGCCACGAGAAGTGCGCCCTTGCTGTCGAGCGCAACTCCTACCGGACGCCCGAGGGCATTGCCCTGACCGTCCAGGAATCCTGTCAAGACATCGATCGGAAGTCCCGATGGCTTACCGTTGCGAAAGGCAACGAAAATCACCTTGTAGCCGCTGCGCGGGTTTCGATTCCAGGATCCGTGTTGACCGACGAACATGCCGCCGGTAGCCGATAGGCGCGACGGAGCGTTCGGCGCATTCGGCGCATTCGCCGCATTCGCCGCATTCGGCGGCGCGAATACCAGGCCCAACGAGGCGGTATGCGCGCCCAGCGCGTAGTCGGGGACCAATGCCTTGGCCACCAGATCCGGGCGTTGCGGCTTCACACGCCGGTCAAGGTGCGGTCCGTAGTAGCTGTAGGGCCAACCGTAAAATCCGCCGTCGGTAAGGGCGGTCATGTAGTCCGGCACGAGGTCGCTGCCTAGCTCGTCGCGCTCATTGACGACCGCCCAGAGCATTCCCGTTTCAGGCTCCCACGCGAGACCGTTTGGATTGCGCAGCCCGGAGGAGAAAATGCGATGGCTGCCGGATTGCGGATCCACCTCCCAGACCGCCGCGCGGCCCTCCTCCTTGTCGATCCCATTCTCCGCCGCATTGCTGTTCGAGCCGACGGTCACGTACAAATGCGTGCCATCACGACTGGCAATGAGATTCTTCGTCCAGTGATGATTGATGGCGCCCGCCGGCAGATCGATGAGCTTCGTACCAGGCGAATCGATGCGCGTCATCCCTGCGGCATAGGGGAACCGTAGGACGGCGTCCGAATCGGCCACGTAGAGCTGATCGCCGATGAGCGCCATGCCGAAGGGCGAATGCAATTTGTCCAGCAACACCGTGCGTGTGTCGGCGACGCCATCGCCGTCAGTGTCGCGCAGCAGAGTGATGCGGTCGGGACTCGGGGAGGTCGAGCCTGCCCGCTTCATGACCCGCTTCATCACCCAGCCCTTGATCCCTTTGCGGTCTTCGGGTTTGGGCGGAGCGTTCGTCTCGGCGACCAGGACATCACCATTGGGCAACACGTACAACCAGCGCGGGTGATCGAGTCCGCCGGCGAAAGCATTCACGCTCGTTCCCGGCGCCGGAACAGGAGTCTTGCCCGAAGGCCAGCCTTTGGCCGGCGCAATCTTGAGTGTCGGAATCAGCGACTCATGGGGTGGCACTATCGTCGGATGGGGGCCGAAGTCCGCGTTGGGCGGCAACTGCGCCACTTCGGAACACCCGGTCAGGCCGACGGCGCCGGCAGCCATGGCCGCCTGCAGAGACTTTCGTGGGTCCATGCGTGTCGGTTCAGCAAGGTGGAGACCCCGTACAGCCCTTTTCTCGCGGCACTGAGATTAATCTGCGTTCCCCCGGGCGGTACAAATCGCGCCCCGCACAAGAGCAGACTGGACGGCTTCACCATCGACTGCCAGGACACCGAGCCGCGTCCGGCGCCGCAATTCTGGGACCCGCCGCCAGTCGGACGATTCCTACAGCCGGAGCGGAGAACCTCCATTGCTCCGCGCCGCCGGAAAACGGATCATACCGCCGTGGATACGAACCTTTAGTCGCAAGACGAGCTTCGAATCTACACAAAGGGCCGCGCAAGCGGCCCTTTTTGTTGTTGCCGGGCCGTCGGCACGCGCACCCGACAGCTGGCAACTCCGACCGGTCGGCGTTTGCTCGGGCTCGGCGTTTGCTCGGGCTCGGCGTTTGCTCGCCTCAGCGTTTTCTGAGCAGGGTGAGTCCCTCGCCGATCGGCACGAGCGACAGATCGACTCGCTTGTCGTGATGGACACGCTCGTTGAAATCGATCAGCGCGCGTGACACGGGCCCACTCTGCCGGATGATGGGGGCGCCGGACACCGCCAGGGTGTTGTCGACCGCGATCAGGCCGCCAGGGCGAACCAGCTGCAGCAGCCGCTCGAAATAGGCGAAGTAGTTGGGCTTGTCGGCATCGACGAAGGCGAAATCGAACTTCCCCGCCTCCCCTGCGTCGATCAGCTCGTCGAGCGTTTTCAGGGCCGGCTGCACGCGCAGCTCGATACGGTACTCGACACCGGCTTCCCGCCAGAAACGCCGTCCGATCGCGGTCCATTCCTCGCTGATGTCGCAGGCGATGAGCTGGCCGCCCTCGGGTAATGCCAACGCGACCGCCAGAGCCGAATACCCCGTATAGGTCCCCACCTCGATACAGCGCACGGCACCCGTAAGCTGGACGAGGAACGCCATGAATTGGCCCTGTTCCGCGCTGATCTGCATCTCCGCTTCCGGGCGGACCGAGGTTACCTCGCGCAGGCGAGCCAGGACGGGCGCCTCTCGAAGGGAGCAATCCTGAATGTACCGGTAGACGTCCTCAGGCAGAAACGTGGTTCGGACGGACATGACGGGAGCCCTCGAGGTGGATGACCCACTGTGCGGCCTGTCGTCCGTCCTGACAAGCCCTCCGCCACCCGGCTCAATACCGGGGGGAGTGCACCGCTACGGCGTGGTCAGAGGACCTGAAGCGCCTCGCACTGTGTCGAGCAGCGCGCCCGTATCCGATGGCAGGGCATCACCGCGCCACGCAACGTGCTGGTCGGGCCGACTCAACACCAGCCTGTGTCGATACGCGGCGGGGAGCTTGATGCCGGCGATGTCGAGCACTTGCAGCGGCAAATCGCGTCGAGCCGCTTCCCGGGTCAGTGCGGACACGTCCACGGAGAGATCGAAGCGCAACAGCGTGAACTCCCGTCCCAGCGCGTCGTAGAGCGAGCGGCCGTCGGACAGCCAAAAGTGCGGGGTGCGGCATCCCGGCACGGAGGACGGCACGTAATGATGCATCGTGTAGCGCGGCGCAACTTCTGCATCAGAAACAATGAGAGGTGAATTCTCGTAGTAGTAGCCGTAATTGAGCCCTGCGCACGCGAACTGTTGTACGTTCAACTCATAAGCGGCCGCGCCCACCTTTTCGCGTGACGCGGCGCCGTTCGGCGTGTCTTCCTCGACGTCGACCGGCAATTGCGTGCGCTCCCTGATGGCGCCCTCCGCATGTTTCATGGCGAACCGCGAGACCTGGTCGGTAATCGGCAGTCTCTCGCGCTCATGCGCATCGAGAATGGCCGCAGGCGCCCATCCGTTGAGGTGCGCGGCCAGCATCCATGAGAGATTCATCGCATCGGCGATGCCTGCGTTCATACCGTAGCCTGCGTACGGTACCCACAGATGAGCGGCGTCTCCGCAGATGAAAACCCGACGATCGCGAAACTTGTCGGCGACCAGGCGGCGCCCGATCCAATCCTCGTATCCGAGCACCTCGTACTTGAAGTCCGACCCCACGCCGAGCAATCCGCGCAGGCAGTGATCCCGATCGACCGAAGCGAAGTCCGGCTCCTGCGGCAGAAGGTAGTTGTGGAGGAGCCACTTCTCCCGGCCATCGATCGCGATCAGATTGCCTGCTCGCTCCGGGTTGTACAGATAGCTCATCCACGCGTGCGGCGGAGTGACCAGGTCGATGAGCGCGGGGGCGCGGAAATAGGTCGACTGCACGCGCTGGATCACTTCGTCGCCCGCGAGGCGCGCGCCAATTGCCTTGCGAACACCGGAGGTGCCACCGTCGCACCCCACGAGGTAGCGGCACTCGATCGCCAGTTCTTCCCCGCTCGACAGATCGCACGCCGTGGCCACGACGCCATCCACATGTTGGGAGAAGCCTTCGACGCGGGTCCGGTTGAGAAGCTTGACACCGCGAGAGCTTGCGGCGCGGTCGAATATCACAGGCTCGAGGTAGATCTGGTTGATCCGATGGGGCGGTTCGGGAGTCGGCCAGCGACAATCGGGACCGAGCGTCGCGCTGTAACGATTCTTGCGGCAAGGAATCGGAATCCGCGTCAACTCCCAACCCGTCGCGCGAGTACGGAATACGACGTCGTGCGGATAATCGTCGGGGAGACCCGCGTTGCGCACCTCGGACACGAAGCCCAGTCTTCGGAACGTCTCCATGGTTCGTGACGAAACATGGTTGCATTTCACGCTGGGGGGCTCCGCCGCCGCGCGCACTTCGGCCACCACAACGTCGATGCCGCGCCAGGCCAGATCGATAGCGAGGCACAGTCCGACGGGCCCGCCACCGACTATTGCAACGCTGGCTTTGATGGTTTTCATAGGTCTTGCGGCCTCAGGGCAGATCGCGCGGAACTTTGGTATGATATCAACCCTCTGAAGGTGTTTTGTCGTTCGCAGAACACGAATGCGCAAGGTCTCAGTATCGCTCGGCTTATGGATTGTGCTCCTCGTAGGGCAGCACGGAGCCGTGCTTCACGAGCTGAGCCACATCTGCCGCGCAGGCAGCGTGCCTGTGACCGTCCACGCGACCAGCATCGCGGAAAGATCCTGCGAGCTGTGCCTCGGCTACTCGCAGCTGGCCACCCCGGCCACGCACTCCGTCCCTGTCTTCATGTTGGAGCGGGCCGCGTCCCGGATAGGGACGGAACGCCCCGTTGCCGCCACTCCCGTCGATCTACCCACGCCGCGCAGCCGCGGCCCGCCCTCCTCCGCACTGAATTCCTGACCGGACTTCTTGGATTCGCTCCCGCTTGCGGGAGCACGCGGGTCATGGGTTTTCGCGGAGCATTCACATGTTCAGAGTTTCCATTCGCACTGCGGCGTTTGCGCCGCCGGCGTGGGTTTCCGTATTTTCTCTGGTGTCCCTTTCTGCCCTCACCGCCCCGGCCTTCGGACAGGTGGGAAATCAGGCAAGCGCCGCCGTTCCAACGATCGTCGTGACCGCGCAGCACCTCAATGAGGAGCGATCGCGGATCGACACCGACAGGGGCGCCTCCACGTACACGTTCGACTCGAACGCCATACAGGCGGCCCCCGGGGGCGACAACGTCCAGCTCAACCAGGTGATGCTCCAGGTGCCGGATGCGGCCCAGGACTCCTTCGGCCAGCTGCACATCCGCGGCGACCACAACGGCCTCCAATTCCGCCTCAACGGCGTAATTCTTCCCGACGGGATCAGCGTCTTCGGCCAGACTCTGCCGGCCCGGATGATCTCCACGATGAAGCTGCTCACGGGCAGCCTGCCTGCCGAGTATGGGCTCAGAAGCGCCGGCATCATCGATCTTACGACGAAGAGCGGAGCCCTGCAGCCGGGCGGGACGGTCTCCCTCTACGGCGGCAGTCACGGCTCGCTCGAGCCGAGCTTCAACTACGGAGGCTCTTCGGGCTCGAGCACCTACTTCATCTCGGGAGACTTCATCCGCAACGATCTCGGAATCGAATCGCCGGATGGCCGCTCGACGCCGCTGCACGACCGGACGAAGCAGCATCACGGATTCGGCTACTTCGAACAGATCCTCGACGACAGCAATCGCGTCTCGGCAATCCTCGGAACCTCCGATGATGTGTTCCAGATCCCGAACCGCGTCGGCGTGCACGCCGGCGACATCGGGCCGGGCCTCATCGTCAATGGCCAATCGGACTTCCTCAGCGACAACCTTGATGAGAATCAACGTGAGATCACGCACTTCGGCGTCGTCAGCCTGCAGCACTCGGCCGGCGATCTGAGCGTGCAGACCTCATTCATCGCGCGTTACTCGAGCCTGAACTTCTCGCCCGACCCACAGCTCGGCGACCTGCTGTTCAACGGCATCTCGCAACATGCGTACAAGCGAGACGTCGCGTATGCGCTGCAAAGCGACGGCGCTTACAAGCTCAATGAGGCCCATACCATACGTGCCGGCCTCTACGCTCAAACCGATCACCTCACGAGCGATTCGACCTCGGAGGTCCTGCCGGTCGATGCTACCGGAGCTCAGACCACGGACGCGCCGCTCGCGGTAGTGGACAACAGTGTGAGCAAACAATGGATCGAAAGCGTCTACGTCCAGGACGAATGGCGGGTTGCGTCGCTGCTGGTCGTCAACTACGGTCTGCGGTTCGATCACTACACGGCCTTCAGCCGCGGCAACCAGTTGAGTCCGCGCTTCAACTTCGTGTGGGAGGTCGCGCCGAACACCACCCTGCACGCCGGCTATTCTCGCTTCTTCTCACCTCCGCCGTTTGAGCTTGTGGGCAGCACGACGGTCGCGAAGTTCCTGAACACGACTCAGCTCCCCCCAGGCTCGGTGAGGACTGACGACCCGGTCAAAGCCGAAAGCTCGAACTACTACGATCTCGGGCTGCAGCAGAAGCTGTCGGCCGCGCTGACCGTGGGTGTTGACTCCTATTACAAGCAGGCGACCCATCTCATCGATGAGGGCCAGTTCGGCGCGCCGATCATCCTGACGCCCTTCAACTATCGTCACGGGCAGGTGTACGGCGTGGAATTTACCGGGAACTACGCGAGCGGGCCGTTCCAGGCGTACGGCAACCTCGCGTTCCAGCGGGCGATCGGCAAAGGCTTCGAATCCAGCCAGTTCAACTTCAGCCCCGACGACCTGGCCTACGTGGCGGATCACTACATTCACCTGGACCATGAGCAGGAGATGACCGCCTCGGGCGGCGCGTCATACCAATGGGGCGGAACTCGCGTGAGCGGGGATCTTCTCATCGGCTCAGGCCTGCGGGCCTCCCTTGATCTGCCCGACGGCACTTCGATCCCGAACGGCGCGCACCTGCCGTACTACCGCCAGGTCAACATCGGCGTGAGCCATGACTTCGACCGCCAGGGGCTGCACGGGCTGAGCGGTCGCCTGGATGTTATCAACGCGTTCGATCAGATCTATCAGATCCGCAATGGCACCGGCGTCGGCGTCGGCGCCTCGCAGTTTGGTCCGCGGCGCGGGATGTTTGTGGGGCTGACACAGGTGTTCTGAAGCGGATATGCTGCGGAATGCCCGTCAACGTCGATCTGGACGACCTCATCGAGCGCCAGAGGTTCTGGCACAGCGGCGTGTGGATCCTCGCATGGGCGATACTCTCCATGATCGCGGACGGGTTCGATCTGCTGTCGATCTCGTATGTCGCCCCCTACATTATCGGCGATTGGGGCTTGACCAAGGCCAGCTTCGGGCCGGTGTTCAGCGCCGCGTACGCCGCGATGATGGTGGGGGGAATCGCCGCAGGTTACTTCGCCGATACCTTTGGGCGAAAGCGCACTCTCGTGCTCGCAACGCTGCTGCTCGGAGTAAGCACGCTCGGCAGCGCGTTTGCGACGACGCTGTCCGAGCTGATTGCCTGGCGTGTAGTGGCCGGACTTGGGATCGGCGCCGTACCCCCCGTTGCGATCGTGATGGTGAACGAGTTTGCGCCGCGCCGCCTTCGGGCGACCATCGTGGCCGGCGTCTACCTCGGCACGACTCTGGGGAACATGCTTGCGGGAGTTGTTGCGGCGTTCCTCGTCCCAGCATACGGGTGGCCGATCATGTTCGTCATCGGTGGAGTCTCACCCCTGCTGGTGTGCATCGGGCTCGCCTTGGCTCTGCCTGAGTCGCTGCGCTTCCTGATCACGCGGCGGCCGGACTCCCCGCAGATCAGGAAAATCGCCGCGCGCCTCGCGCCCTCGGCACAGCTCGACTCCGACACTCGTTTTACGATGGCTTCGGAAACCCCCAGATCGCCCGTCCGCCTGGCGGAACTGTTCTGCGCAGGACGATGGAATACGACCCTGCTGTTTTGGCTCGCCTACTTCTGCAGCGGACTGACTCTGACCACCTTGCTGAGCTGGTGGCCCACAGCTCTCACAGCGCTTGGAGTGAGCGTCGCGCATGCCGCCTTGATCACTTCCTTGAGCAGCCTCGCGGGTTGGACCGGCGGCGTGATCATCACGCGGTGCATGGATCGCTTCGGATTGCGGGCGATGATCGTTCCGCCGCTGGTCGGATTTCCGCTGCTCCTGATCATCGGCCACCTGGGAGGAGCTCCCGAGCTGCTGATCATGATGATCTCCGTGTTTGTCAGCATGGCCTACTCCGGAGGCCACACCGGCCTGCACGCCACGGGCGGTCTGATCTATCCGACGTCGGTGCGGGCAAACGGGGTCGCGCTCGGTCTGTTCGTTACGCGCCTGGCAGGCGTCGTGGCGCCGACCGTTTCCGGAATTCTCTTCACCGGCACCGAAGGAGCGGTCCGCGTCCTGTCGGTCACCGCGATGCCGCTGCTGGTGGTCTCCGCCTCCTATGTGGGACTTGCCCGCGTGCGCACGCGCTGACGCCACGGCTCCTGTCTATCCGACGGGCGCTTGATCCAGCCCCGCTATCGCTCGCTCCAGCGCTGGGAACTCGACCGGCTTGACGAGGTGGGCGTCAAAACCGGCCGCGCGCGTTCGCGCGCGGTCCTCCGGTTGCCCGTAGCCTGTCAGCGCCACCAGGCGCAGCCGCTCGAAACCGGGTAGCGCGCGCAGGCGCAGGGCGACTTCATAACCGTCTATTTCGGGAAGTCCGATGTCGAGCAGCACGACGTCGGGGTTGAAGGAGATCGTACGTTCCAGAGCATCGTAGGCGGTATACACCCGCTCCGTCTCGTGCCCATCGAACTTCAGGACCATCGCCAGCGAGTCGGCGGAGTCTACGTTGTCGTCCACGATGAGTACGCGCTTTCGGGGTATCGAGAGTCGTTCCGCGCCCGCCTCGGGGGCTCGCGGCGCCTGGATGCACGGCAGGCGGATTTCGAAGGCCGAGCCCTTTCCGAGGCCTTCGCTGCGCGCTCTAACCTGGCCGCCGTGCATCTCGACGAGGCGCTGTACGACGGATAACCCGATACCGAGTCCACCATCCGCGCGATCGAGCGTCCGGTCACCCTGCACGAACAGATCGAATACACGCGGCAGCAGCTCGGCGGTGATCCCGATGCCGTCGTCGGACATCTCGACGACGGCGTACGAACCCTCCACGCGCGTCTCGACCCTGATATGACCGCCGGCATCCGTGTATTTCGCAGCGTTCGTCAGTACGTTGACGAAGCATTGCACGAGTCGCGCGCTGTCGCCGTTTACGTGGACCGGCATGTGCTTCGAGAGGATGGAAACCTCGTGCCGCTTCTCGCGGATCGCAGGCGCAACCGTCTCGACAGCCTGGGCAATCACGGCCGCGAGGTCGATCGGACGACGCTGCAGCTGGATCCGCCCCTGCGTGATTCTCGACACATCGAGAAGGTCGTCGACGAGCCGCGTCAGATGTGCCGTCTGGCGCCGAATCATGCCGAGCGGCGCCTGGACTTCCGCGCTGCCTGGCAACACGCGTGACAGCACCTCGCTTGCGTTGCGGATCGGGGCAAGCGGGTTACGAAGCTCGTGCGCAAGCATCGCGAGAAATTCGTCCTTGAGGCGGTCCGAACGCCTGAGCTCGTCCTCCGCCCGTTTGCGCTCAGTGATGTCCTCGATGACGGAGATGAAATGCTCGGGCGATCCCGCTGCGCTGCGCAGCAACGCGACCGTGAGATTGACCCAGACCAGGCTGCCATCCTTGCGGAGGTAGCGCTTGTGCATCGCATACGTCGGAATCTCCCCCTTCAACAGGCGCTGCACGGCTGCCAGGTCTTGTTCCAGATCCTCCGGATGAGTGATCTCAGCGAAGGTGAGCTTCAGCAACTCCTCGCGCCCATAGCCGACGATCTCGCAAAGACGCTCGTTGACTAGCAGCCAACGGCCATCGAGCCCCACCTGAGCGATTCCGACGGCGGCGTTCTCGAAAGTCGCGCGGAAGCGGTTCTCGGTCGCGAGCGTATCGGCAAGCGCCTGCTGCAGTCGGGATTCGCTTGCGCGCAGCTGCGATTCGTTCTGCGCCCGCAGGCGCGCCAGCTCGAGCATTGCGCCGATGCGCGCCAGCAACTCGCGGGCGGCGAAGGGTTTGGTCAGGTAATCGTCGGCGCCCGCGTCCAGCCCCTCGATACGCGACTCCTCGCCCGCTCGCGCGGACAGCAGAATCACGGGCAGGCCGGATAACTCCTGATCCATGCGGATGGCCCTGAGCAGACCGAACCCGTCGAGCCTCGGCATCATCACATCCGATATCACCAGCTCAGGTCGCTCCCGCCGAATGGCTGCAAGCGCGACCTCTCCGTCTGCAACGGCCTCCAATTCATATAGGGGGGCCACGAGCGCGCCCACGTACGCACGCATGTCGGCGTTGTCATCGGCCAGCACGATCCGCGCTCCAAAGGTCGTCGCGAAGCGGCGGTCTGCATTGGCGGTGACAGCATCGAGACGCGGCACCCGCCGATCGCTTCCCCCCGCGTCGGTCAACCAGCGTTCCGCTTCCTGTACGAAGGCGTGCGCGCCCAGAGGCGCGGTTGTCGATCCGTGCGGAACGCGCAGACGGTCCTGAGGTAGATGTCCGGACCCAAATGGGAGCCGCACGACGAACGTCGTTCCCTTTCCCAGCGCGCTGCGCGCCTGAATCTCTCCGCCGTGCAGTCTCACCAGCTCCTGCACGAGGGCGAGCCCGATTCCCGAGCCTTCAAAGTTGCGGCCGCGGGTGCTTTCAACACGATGGAATCTCTCGAACAAGCGCCCCACTTCGGCGTCCGGCACACCGACGCCGGTATCCTCGACCTCCAGAAGCGCGTGACCGCCGTCCGCTCGCAGCCGCAGGCGGATCGAGCCGTCGAGCGTGAACTTGAATGCATTTGAAAGCAGGTTCAGGACGATCTTTTCCCACATCTCACGATCGACATAGACCGGCTCCGAAAGCCTCTCGCAGTGCACCTCCAACGCGAGCCCCGCCCGCTCGATGGCCGCACGAAACGTGCTCGCCAGATCTCGCGTGATGGCACCCAGATCGCACAGCTCGTACGCTGCCTGTACCCGCCCCGCCTCGATACGCGAGAAATCCAGCAGAGAATTGACGAGCTTGAGCAAGCGCAGCGCATTGCGCTGGGCTACTTCGAGGCGCTCGCGGGTCACCGCGGGCGTCTTCTCGTCGGCCAGAGCGTCCTGAATCGGTCCGAGCAGCAGCGTCAAAGGAGTGCGGAACTCGTGGCTGACGTTGGAGAAGAAGGCCGTTTTTGCTCGATCGATTGCGGCGAGACCTTCGGCGCGCGCGCGCTCATGCTCATACGCCTGCGCGTCGGCGATGGCCGCGGCCACCTGCGCGCACACCAGATCGAGGAATTCCACGTACGGCTGGTCAAGCGGTCGGCGGGGACTGACTCCCACCAGCAGAATGCCGGTAAAGCGATCCTGGCCACCGACTTTCAGCGGCATCACGAAGCCATGTTGAATGAGATCGGGCCAGGGGTCGGCCGTTAGGACAATGCCGCGCGAGGGCAGATCGGCCACCTGCTGCCCCGATTCAACGGCCAGGGCGCGCGAGAAGTCCCACGCACTGGCGGCTTCATCCAAACCCACGCGGGTGGGTAGTGATGCCTCCGGGACTGTCCGCGTCGCGGCCACGCGCAGGGCCTCGTTCCTCGCCGGATCGATCAGATACAAGGCGGCGATCGGGACATCCGCCGGATACTGAGCGAGCACCTTGATGGCCCGCCGGCAGCTGACTTCAACCGAGTCAACACCGGTCAAGTGGGTGGCAAGATCCCGCAGCACCCGTAAGCGCCGCTCACCGATCACACGTTCCGTCACCTCGGTGACGACACACAACATACCGGCAATCCGATTCTCGTCGTCGTACACCGGGCTGTACGAGAACGTGTGATAGGTCTCCTCCGTAAATCCCTGCCGCTCGAGAAACAACAGCAGGCCTTCGTCCCAGGTCGCCTCTCCGCTGCTCAGCACGCGTTGGATCCGCGGTCCGACTTCGGGCCAGATCTCTTCCCACACCTTGTCCGAACGCGACCCCAACACCCAGTCCCGCTTGATGCCGACGGTCGGAAGATACGAATCGTTGCAGAAGAAGGTGAATTCCGGCCCCCACAGCATCCACATCGCGTAACGCGAGTCGAGCATCACGCGGATGATCGTCTTCAGGCTCTGGGGCCACTGGCCAGCAGGACCGAGCGGCGTGCGCGACCAATCGAGTGCGCGCATGCGCTCGCCCATCGCGCCGCCACCGGTGAGAAAATCAAGGCTCCCGGCGGGTGGCCGCATGCCCGCTACCGCCCCGCCGCCAAGGGCTTGGCGATGCCTGCGGCCATGCGGTCGCTCAGCTGGGCGAGGGCCTGGCTCATGGCCTCCGCAAGCGACTGGGAGCCGCTGCAGCTGCCGCTGGGGGCAATCCGCACGTCCTCGCTCGATTGCCTGCTGCGGGCCTGCGCAGCCTCCCCCTGCGACGGCTTCACTACCCACACGGCGCGGAGGGCGATCGTGCAGCTCGCGTCGGCGTAGAATTCCTGCACGTCGACCGACAACGATTGCCGAGGCTCACCCGGCGCAGGCTCATTGGGATCCGCGACGAGATCAGCGGGCAGGCGCGCCGCCAGATCGGACGAGAGCACGCGCCGGATCATCTCATCCAGCGGCGCCGCCCAGCGATCGAACTCCGAGATCTGCAGTCGGGTTGCGTCGATCCGGCGGACCAGTTGCAGCCGATCGAGCTCACTCGGCAGATTTACCCGATCCAGACGAACGGGAACGGTGTCGGGCGCAGCGGTCAGGCGGGTCTGCGGAGCGATGTCGGTCAACGTGTAATAGCGCATCGCAGGGCTCGTAGCGCAACCGCCAGTCAGGCACGCCGCCGTGATCGCAACCCAGGCTGCCGATCTCGTCACTGACCTTCTCCCTTGCGTCCGCGCAACAGCGCCTCGGGATGGCGGTCCAGGTAGTCGGCGAGACCGCGCACCGAGCGGGCCGCTTCGGTCAGCTCCCGGATCAAACGTGGCAGATCTGCACCGGTCGGCGCCGAGCTGCCGATGAGTCCCTGGACCGTGGTCAGCGTGTTCTGCGCCGCATCTGCCGTCTCGCGCAGGCTCTTGATGAGCGACCTGATGTCCGGCTCCACCTCCTGAGTCACTTTGTCGAGGCGCGTGAGCGTTGCATCCAGCGACTCCAACGCGTGCCCGAGCTGCGGACCGGACGTTGCGCGATCGACATTCTTGAGCACGCCATGCAGGTTCTGCAGGATCTCCGCGAAGTCCGCGGATGTTCCGGCTGGAATCCTCAAGTACTCCCCGACATGCTCGAGCCGAACGTGGCGCTCGCCCGTACTCATCTCGAGTCCCACGATCTTCAACCCCGTGAGGAAGCTCACGGACGTGACTTGTGCCTGCAAACCCTGACCGACGAGAGTCTCGATCCAGGTTCGCACGGTCGCCTGCTGGTCGGCACCCTTGGGTCGCGGCATGTCGAGGATGTCGACCCGTTTCGGATCCACGGAGAAGATCACGCGGGTCACCAAAGTGTGCCTCCGCGCATCGTAACGCAGATGCGCCTCCTCGACCTCGCCCACCTCGTTGCCCGCAAGCTCAACTGCCGTTCCGCCGTCTATCCCGCGCTGATTTCCGGAGAATTCCGCCAGGTAGTAAAGCTCGTCTCCCAACGGAGCGCGCACGGCGGCGCGCCGGTTATCGTACAAATGAAACAGCGCGCTCGTGGCGCTGGGCGCGTACTTCAGGACCTCCTGGGGGGTATCGAATGCAATACCGCCTGCCAGCAGCTGCTGCCAGGAGTTGGCTCTGAAACGCACGCCCTGCGTCCCCACGGTCAGATCGACTCCACCGGCATTCCAGAAGCGTGTTTCCGAGTGCACGAGCCGGTCATGGGGAGCGCGAATGAACGCCGTGACCTTGACTCCCTGGCCATCCGGCGCCAGCGCATAGTCCTGCACTTCGCCGACACTCACGCCGCGATATGAAATCGGAGAGCCCCTCGTCAACGAGCCGAGGTCCGCGGACTCCAGGACGAACGAGCGGCCCGGCGTGTCCGGTGGCAGGACCGGGGGCTCGTCCAGACCCACGAATTTGTGCTGCGGCGGGCCATCCTTGCCCGGATACATCTCGATGTAGGCACCGGAGACGAGAGTCGACAACCCCGAGATGCCGCCCACGCCCACGCGCGGAGCGATGATCGCGAACCGCGTATCGCGGGTGAGATGTTTCTCGGCTTCCCGCGTCATGCGAGCGTCCACGATGACTCGTGACATATCGGCTGTCAGGCGAAGCGACTCCACCGTGCCCAGATCAACGTTGCGGTGCTGTACCCTCGTCTGCCCCGCCTGGATGCCGTCGGCGACCTTGAACGAGATGGTGATCTCGGGGCCGCGGTCGACGAGGGTGTGCCACGCGAGCCAAAGCACGATGGCGACTGCACCGATGGGAACGACCCACACCCAGGCAAACCAGCGACGCGGTCGTTGACGCGCTTGCGGCTCCTCCTCGTGCAGCTCCGAGGTGCCTGGAGGGTCAGCCATATTCCCTCTGAGGCGCGTCCCACATCAGGCGCGAGTCGAACGTGGCTGTGGCAATCATCGTGATGATCACCACGGCAGCAAAGGCTACCAATCCGTCTCCTGCATGCACCGAGGTCACCGCGCCGAACTGAAGGACCGCTACCAGAACAGAAACCATGAAGACGTCGATGTTGGACCAGCGGCCCACGACATCGATCGCACGATACAGCCGGGTGCGGCCGACCAGGAGCTGCCTTGAGCGCATCCGTATCGTGATCAGCATCCAGGTCAGGCCGAACAGCTTGATGAGCGGCAGAACGATGCTGGCGGCAAAGACGATCACCGCGAGCGGCCAAAGGTGATTGTGAATCAATTCCATCACGCCGCTCAGGATGGTGTTGTGATCCTCGCGGCCGAATCGCACGATCGTGAGGACTGGTAGTATATTTGCCGGGATATAGAGTATGTAGCCCGCAGCGACGAGTGCGACCGTGCGGCGGACGGAATCGCGCTTACGCGGGTTTAGCGTGGCGGCGCAGCGGGGACAGTGTTGTTTCGCGGCCGTGGTCCGTGCGACGATCAGATCGCACACGAGGCACGCGATTGTCTTCCGAGCGCCCTGCGCTGCGTCACCGTTGTCCCGCGGCTCCAATGACTGCCACACGGTACGCTCGTCGAGCTGCGTGAGAGCCAGCAGAAGGACGAGGGTAGAAGCTATGAGGCACCAGCCGCCGACGCCGACATCGACCGTCGAGATGACTTTGATGCGGCTGTAAGCCACGAAACAGCCAATGAGGTACACCTCGATCATCACCCACGGACGCAGATATTTGACCCAGCGAAACGCCGGCCCCAACGAGTCCCGACGCCCGAAATGCAGACTGCCGAGCACCCAGATCAGCAAGCCGAGAAAGATCGCAGGCAGGGCGATGCTGAATGTGCCGACCGAGATGGCGAGTGACGGGAAACCGTCGTTCCATAGGGCGGCCACTCCGGATGGCAGCCAGCTTTCGCGCGAAGCGCCGAACGTCGAAACGATCATGAGCGGAGCCGCACACGCCGGGAAGAGCAACAGCAACGCCGCGCAGGACAGGGCCAACGGGGCGTCCACGCGGCCCGTCGCGGGACCGGCGAGAACGCATCCGCAGCGTCGGCATTCGATCACACACGGCTCCCGGGCCGGGGGCATGAACTGGACCAGCCCGCAGTCTGGGCAAGCCACCCGTTCGGGGCGCGAAGGCTGCCAAGGCCGGTTCACCTGGGGTCGTAACTTCTTCTTGGCCATTGTGCGCATTATAGAACGGCGCTCTCCCGACGCGGTTCCCGTCATCCGGCACACCCGTTGGAGTCGCTCCGAGGCACTTGGAGGACACCATGACCTATCAGCTCTATTACTGGCCGAGCATCCAGGGGCGGGGCGAGTTCGTCCGCCTCGCCCTCGAGGAGGCGGATGCGGACTACGTCGACGTCGCGCGGGAGACCGGAAGGGGCGTGGGCATGCCTGCCCTCCTGCGAATCCTGGAGGGACGGGAGACTGCGCGCTTCGCGCACGTGCCGTTTGCGCCGCCTTTCCTCCAAGCCGGGCGGCGAATCATCGGCCAGACCGCCAACATTCTGTTGTTCCTGGGGCCGCGTCACGAGCTCGCGCCGCGAAGCGAGGACGGACGCCTGTGGACCCATCAGTTGCAGCTCACCATCGCGGATTTCGTCGCCGAAGTGCACGACACCCATCATCCGCTCGCCGCGGGCCTCTACTACGAAGACCAGAAAAAGGAAGCGCGGCGGCGCGCCGCCGATTTCCTGCGCAATCGCGTCCCGAAGTTTCTCGGCTACTTCGAACAGGTGCTGGCGGGCAATGCGCATGATCGGTGGCTCGTCGGCGGGCGCCTGACATACGCCGACCTGTCGTTGTTCCAGGTGCTTGCGGGGTTGCGATACGCCTTCCCGCGCGCCGCGGCCAAAGCCGAGCGTAAGTATCGCCGCGTTGCCGCCTTGCATGGACGAGTACTGCAACGCCCACGGATCGCGGCCTATCTCGGGTCGACGCGGCGGATCCCCTTCAACGAAGACGGCATCTTCCGACACTATCCGGAGCTCGAGGCTTAGGGTTCGGTTGTCACAACAGCAGAACCTTCGGCGCGCTCGGACGTTGTGCAGTCATGACACGGGCACTTCTGCGCTCACGAGTCTGGAAATGGGTCGGAGTCTCGCTGGCCGCGGTGCTGGCGCTCTTCGTCCTGATCCTCGCGGTGCTCGATTGGAAGCCGGACGAGCTGCGCGGTCCGATCGCTCGCACGCTCTCCGCGAAACTCGGCCGCCCGGTGCGCCTCGAGAAGCACCTTGAGTTGCAACTTCTCTCGCTCCATCCGCATGCCGTCATCAATGGGATCGCGATCGCAAACCCCGACTGGGTCGGGCACGGTGACCTGGCGCGCGTGGGCCGACTCGAGCTTCAGCTCGAGCTGCTGCCCCTGCTGCGCGGCGCCATCGTGCTGCCGCTGTTGGAAGTAGAAAATGCCGATGTCAACCTGATCCGCGACGCCGCGGCCCGGGCGAACTGGCGCTTCGGCACGCCCAGCGGCCGGTCGCGATCGAACACGCCGACGAAGCTGCCGCTGGTGCGTAGCTTCAGCCTCAAGGGTGCGCACCTGGATTACGCGGACCAAACAAGGAAGCTCAAGCTCACCGGTGAGTTGTCCGCAAGTGAGGGTGGGGACGGCCACGCGTGGGCACGCCTCAAGGGCAAAGGTGAGGCCAACGGCCAGCCGTTCACGCTGGCCGTCACCGGCCAGCCCCTGAGGAATATCCGGATCGACCGCCCCTACATCCTGACATTCGCCGTGCGCGGCGCCGGGACAGGAATGAACGGCCGCGTCACGATTGCCAACGCCTTCGACCTGGGGTCTCTGCAAGCCGAGATCGACGCATCCGGCGAGGATCTGGCCGACCTCTATCACATCACCCGTCTGGCTCTGCCCAACACCGCCCCATACAGCCTGACGGCACGAGTACGCCGCGACGGAGCGAAGGTGCAGGTCGACAGCCTCAACGGCAAGGTCGGCTCCAGCGATCTGCGCGGGACGCTGACCATTGATACGGCGAACAAGCGGCCACTCATGCTGGCTGACATCGCTTCGCGGTCATTGAGTCTCGCGGATATTGCGCCGGCATTCGGCACGCGCGTGCCGGGAGCAAAGACCGCGAAGGCGCCCCCGCGCGCGGGCAAGCCCGTTGCGGCTCGTCATCCGGCGGTCCTCAAAGAGCAGGCTCCCGAATTGCTGTTTCCCGACGCGCCGCTCGATCCACAGCGCATCCGCGGCATGGACGCGGATGTGCACTATCGGGCTAACAGCATCCAGGCGAACAAGGTCCCACTCAAGCAGGTCGCGTTTCGTCTCAGACTCGATGACGGTGTCCTGTCGGTCGACCCGCTGGCGTTCACGCTGACGCAGGGACGGCTAGCGGGGAGCGTCAAAATGGACGCCTCGCGCGCCATTCCCGAAGTTGCCGCCGACATCCGCTTCAGCGACATGCACTTGTCCCAGTTTCATCCGAAGAACGGACCACCGCCGCTCGATGGCATCATGGTCGGTCGCGCCCTGCTCCATGGCCGCGGCGCGTCCGTTCACGCCGTGGTGTCGACAGCCGACGGCACGGTGACGGCGGCCGTTCCGCACGGGGAGATCCGAGCCGCATTTGCGGAGCTGACCGGAATCGACGTCGCCCGCGGGCTGGGGCTCCTGCTCGCCCGGAATCAGCAGAATGCGGATGTGCGCTGTGGAGTGGCTGATTTCCAGGCCCTCAAAGGCACACTCGTGGCCAAGAGCCTGGTATTCGACACACGGGATGTGCTGGTCACGGGCAAGGGGGAGATCGACCTCGGGACCGAGAGACTCGATCTGTCCCTGCAGGGGCAGCCGAAGAAGTGGCATCTGGTGCGCGTCAAATCGCCGATCGTCCTGCGCGGGACGTTGCTCAAGCCATCGATTCGCGTGGATGCGGGCAAGACGCTCGGTCAAGGCAGCGTCGCGGCGGGACTGGCCACCCTGTTGAGTCCCGTCGCGGCCGTTCTCGCCTTCATCGATCCGGGACTGGCCAAGAACGCCGACTGCAGCGCCCTGCTCGATGAGGCAAAGAAGAGCGGGGTCCCGTTGAAGACCGCCAGCACGGCGTCCGCTCCGGCACCGGCCGCCGCGAACGAGCCCTGAAGTAGACAGACGCCCGCGGACACACGAAGATCCGGCCGCATGAGAATCTTCGGCGCAGACGGAAAGGAAATGATGACCGTGACGGCGATCGAGCGCGAAGGCTCGACGCTGGTGGTGAAGGGCAAACTGTTCGGTACGATGCCGCTGACCGCGAAGCTGCGACCCGCCGAGGCCCGCAAGGCTTTCGGCCTCCTCAACTTTCGCACGGCCCTGTTCCTGCTGAGTCTGCCGTTCAGGCGCGGTTGACCGCAGGCCCCTTCTGCTGCGCGCCGCTGCCCGCCGTCGGGCTGCAGCGACGCTCTTTCAGGCCGCAGCCGATATCGTGATGTCACCGAGTCGCTGGAAGCGCTCGATATTGTCGTTGCTTTCCATGACACCCGCGGTCAGGCAGACGAACGTGAGATCGAGCTCGGGGTCCACCCAGTACAGGGCGCTGCCGGCGCCGTAGTTGCCGAACGTACTGGCGGAAGCGAGCGTGCCGAACTGGTGATGACAGATCGCCGTTCCGCGAAGTGAGAAGCCAAGACCGATGTAGGCCGGCGATGGCTCCCAGCCGCGCTTGTGCGCCAGCATCCTGTACAGCTCGTTCGGCTTCTCGCCCGTCCAGTTACGACGCGCCAGCGCAACGGTCTGCGGCGAAAGAATCCGCGCACCGTCCAGGGCCCCGCCTCTGCGCAACATCTCGGCGAAGCGGAACATGTCGGGCGTCGTCGAGACGGCGCCGACCCAGGGCATTTCGGCGTGCTCCTCCTCGAACGCGCCGTTCGGTCCGAGATTGCTGTGGCCGGGATGCGTGGCCCCGACATTTCCACGCATGTCGGGAATGACGTGTCGTGCCTTGAGGTCGGCGCGCCGCCCGATAGCCGTGTCGCGCATCGCGAGCGGCTCGAACAGATCCTCCCTGGCAAGGTCGCGAAAGGACCTGTGCTGCGGATCGGTCCTACGCACCACCTCGCCCAGCAGAGCCTGGTTCGCCAGCGGCGAATAGGCGACATGCTCGCCAGGGGGCTCGGTCGAATGCACGTTCTCGCAGATGGCCGTAATGATCTCCTCCAGCCGATCGATGCACATCCCCGGCCTCGGCGTCCACACCATCGGCAGCCCCGAGGTGTGCGTCATCAGATGGAACACGGTGATCTGGCTGCGCAAGCCACCGCCGAACTCCGGAATCACCTCCGCGACCCGGCTCGTGAGCGCAAACCGTCCAAGCTCGATCGCCCGCAGCGCCAACACGTTGGTAAACGCCTTGGTGACGGAGAAGATGCTGAATACCGAATCGGGGCGCAGCGGCCGCTGCCCCTTCGCGTCCTCCGCACCGATCGCTGCGCTCAACCCGACACTTCCGTGGCGGGCAACGGTGATCACCGCACCGAAGTAAAGCTGCCGCGCTACGTCGGCCTCGATCACCGCGCGCAGATGCTCGAGCCGCTCCCGACCTAAGCCGTTATCGCTGATCACGCTGGATCCTCCAAAAAAAGGCTCACGAGCCCGGCCCGAACAGCTGGCTGATGTACAGGCTGTCCATGTACTCGCGCAGCCTGAATATCTTGCCGTCCTGGATCTCCAGCGCCCAGCAATATAGGTTGTCGTACGGTCGCCCATCCGCAACCTTGCCCGAGCCCTTGCTCTCGGCGATCACCAGGGATCCCTTCGAGGCCATGGACGTGAGCGTGACCTTCGGGTCACCGGGGGCGAACATGCCCCGGATCGGCTTGAGGAATTCGTCCACGATTCCCTTCTTGCCGCGGTGTATGCCGACGCCCGGTATGTCCTTCACCATTGCGACCCAGGTCGCTTCCTCGTGAAAGAACTCGCGTACGCGCTCAAGATTCCCGGTGCTGAGCGTCGTGAAGAAATCGACGACCAGCCGCTCGTTGTCGGTGTCTGCCTGGATCATAGCCCCTCTCCCGCAATGGCCCGCTGGGCCCGCAATATGATTTCCGCGCTCGACCCCACGCCCTTGGCATGAGCCGGCGCAGCTTCGGTCCACGTGAGTTCACGGCCAGCATGCGTCAGCCAACCGTGAGACCGCCGTCCACGACGAGCGTATGCCCGGTCACGAACGAGGCCGCATCGCTGCACAGCCAAAGGATCGCGCGCGCAGTTTCTTCCGGCTCGGAGATGCGGCCCATCGGTACGCTCGCCGCGATCGCTGCCACATCGATCTGTCCGGCGATCATCCGATGCAGCAGTCCGGTATTCACCGGCCCTGGCGCGACCGCGTTGACCCGGATGTTGGATTTCGCAAGCTCCAGCGCCGTCGCCTTCGTCAATCCAACGACCGCGTGCTTGGAGGCGGTGTAGAGCGCGATGTGGGCTATCCCGGTAAGGCCCGCACTGGAGGAAGTATTCACGATCGCGCCGCCGCCGTGCGCCAGCATATGCGGGATCTGGACTTTCAGTCCGTGCCAGATCCCTTTCAGATTCACGCCGACGATGCGGTCGAAATCCTCTTCCGTCGCGTCCTGAACCGGCCCGAACCGCCCTTCGATTCCCGCATTGTTGACGGCCGCATGCACGCGCCCGAAACGTTGGACGGCCCGTTCCATGGCGACGGCCAATTCCGGCAGACGCGTCACGTCGGCTTCTACGAAAAGAGCTCCGGCTGCACCGCGTAGCGCCGCCTCGGATTCGACCTGGCGGCCTTGGGCCGCACCCAGGCCGACGATGACGACATTCGCGCCCGCGCCGGCAAAGGCGAGCGCCACGGAGCGCCCGATGCCGGACGTCGCACCGATCACCAACGCCGTCTTGCCGGCCAGCTCGCCCGGCGCAAGAGTGCTCATCTATCCCCCTGGTTGCAGGCTCACGATTCTATGGCCTCCCCCGAGCGGGTCGCTCGCTCATCGAGCTCGGCGACCGATGTTCGCGAAATCGACTCCGAGGTCCTCGCACATCTTCTGCGCCGTCGCGCGCCCGGCTCCGAAGACTCCACCGCCGGGGTGCTGAAACGGGCCGACGAGGTACAGCCGCTCAGT